>Ga0209257_1000283_pt1 | contig 113507 bp, 94 predicted proteins | sample AraplaCvi_mCL_r2_FD_184277 | JGI IMG/M metagenome (GOLD analysis project Ga0209257, IMG submission 184277) | Arabidopsis root microbial communities from North Carolina, USA - plate scrape MF_Cvi_mCL_r2 (SPAdes) (version 2) | ecosystem: Host-associated > Plants > Roots > Endosphere | place: USA...
GACTGCTGGGGGTGCCGATGTATCGTCACGAGCGCAGCGGCGGCGGCAACGCAGGCCATAACGTGCTCGCCCCGATGCCCGGCCGCGTGGTGCTGGTGAAGGCAGTGGAAGGCGACGCCGTGGAAGCCGGACAGGAGCTGATGGTGATCGAAGCGATGAAGATGGAGCTGAGCCTGAAGGCGCCGCGCGCGGGCACCGTCGCGCAGGTGCGTGCGGCGGCCGGCGACTTCGTCGAGGCCGACGCCGTGCTCGTCGCGCTGGCTCAGGACGAATGAGCGGCGCCGCCATGAAGTCCTCCGTCCGCATCGTCGAAGTCGGCCCGCGCGACGGGCTGCAGAACGAAAAGACCACCATTGCCACCGCCGACAAGATCGAACTGATCGACCGGCTGTCCGATACCGGCCTTCGCAGCATCGAGGCCACCAGTTTCGTCAGTCCGAAGTGGGTGCCGCAGCTGGCCGACGCGGCGGAGGTCTTCACCGGCATCCACCGCAGGGACGGCGTGCGTTATCCGGTGCTGGTGCCGAACGAACAGGGTTACGAACGCGCCCGCGCCGTGGGCGTGGAGGAAATCGCGGTGTTCACCGCGGCGTCCGAAGCGTTCAACAAGAAGAACATCAACGCGTCCATCGACGAATCGCTGGAGCGCTTCGCACCGGTGATGGAGCGCGCGCGCGCCGACGGCGTCGCCGTGCGCGGCTATGTGTCCACCGTGCTCGGCTGCCCCTACCAGGGCGAAGTGCCGCTCACCGATGTCGTGCGCGTCGCGCGTGCGCTGTTCGAGATGGGCTGCTACGAGGTCTCGCTGGGCGACACCATCGGCGTCGGTACGCCGGGCAAGGCGCGCGCGATGCTGCTCGCGGTTTCCTCTGAAGTGCCGGTCAATGCATTGGCCGTGCATTTCCACGACACCTATGGCCAGGCGCTGGCGAACGTGCTGGCGTGCCTGGAGGAAGGCGTCGCCGTGGTCGATTCGGCCGTAAGCGGCACCGGCGGTTGTCCGTATGCGAAGGGCGCCAGCGGCAACGTGGCGACCGAGGACGTGGTTTACATGCTGCACGGCCTCGGCATCGAGACCGGCATCGACCTCGCGAAACTCGCCGACACCGGCCGCTGGCTCGCCTCGAAACTGGGGCGCGAGACCGGAAGCAAGGTCGGCAAGGCACTCGCCAACACCTGACCGGCCGACCACATGAAGCAACGCACGCCCGCGCAGGAAACCGCCCCGCCCACACCGGCGGACGCGAAATCCACGCTGGCGGCGTTGCACGAGGCCGCGCACGACCGCGCCCTTCCCGCCACGACGCGCGAACTGCTGTTGCAGGCGCACCAGGCACTGACGCATTCGCTGCGCGAGTGCGAGGCCGAACGCGAACGCTATCGCACGCTGTTCGATGCCGTGCCCGATCCGGTGAGCATCATCGCGTGGGACGGCACCGTGCTCGACCTCAACAAGGCCGGCATGAACGCGTATCGCCGGCCGCGCGAGGAAATCGTCGGCCAGCCGATCGAGACGCTCAATCCCGACCTGCCGCAGGACCACATGGTCCCGGTGTGGGAAACGCTCAACCGCGGCGACACCTACGTGGTCGAAGTCACCAACATGCGTGGCGACGGCACGCGCTTCCCGGTCGAAGTACACACCGCTGGACTGACGTTCGATGGCCGCAAGGCGATGGTCGCCGTCGCGCGCGACCTGAGCAGCCGCCACACCGCCGAGCTTCGCTATCGCGAACTGATGGAAGCGATGGATCGCGGCATCGTCGTGCAGGACGCGGATCTGCAGATCACCTACGCCAACGTCGCGGCGATGAAGATCCTCGGCGTCGGCGAGGACGACCTGATGAACGACGCGATGCGCGGCGAGCAGTGGCTGGTCGTGGACGAACACGGACGCGAACTTCCGTCGGACCGCTATCCCTCGGCGCGCGCGTTGCAGAGCGGCCGCATCATCGAAAGCACCGTGGTCGGCCTGTATCACCGCACGCGCCAGCAGCTGATGTGGCTGACGGTGACGTGCGTGCCGCAGTTCCCCGCCGGCGGCGACAAACCGCAACAGGTGCTGTCGCTGTTCTCCGACGTCACGCGCCTGAAGCGCGACAGCACGCTCTTCGACCGCGCGCAGAGCATGGCGCACATCGGCGGCTGGGAATGGGACGTCACCCCCGACCGCCTGTACCTGACGGAAGAAGCGCAACGCATCCTCGGCCATCGTCCGGCGCCGGACACCATCGAAGGCATGCTCGCCTGCCTGCGCGTCGACGACCGCGACCGGCTGCGCGCATCGCTGGGACAGGCGATTTCCTTCGGCCGCAACCTGGACCTGGAAGTGCAAGGCCATCGCGCCGACGGACGTTCGTTCTGGGTGCGCGTGATCGGCGAGGCCGAGGCCGGCGATCCGATCAACACGCGCCTGACCGGCACGCTGCAGGACATCACCGAGCGCAAGCACGACGAGGAAACCCTGCGCGTGCAGGCGCGCAGCGATCCGCTCACCGGGCTGCTCAATCGCGACGCCGTGCTGGCCGAACTGGAAAGCCGCCTCGACGATCCGCTGCGTTCGCAGCTGGCCGTGCTGTATGTCGACCTGGACCGCTTCAAGGTCGTCAACGACGTGCTGGGCCATGCAGCGGGCGATCGCCTGCTCGCCTCGGCGGCGCGGCGCATCCAGCGCGCGATCGGCAACGAGGGACTGATCGCGCGCTTCGGCGGCGATGAATTCCTGATCCTGTGCGACACCGGCAACGATCCGTCGCGCCCCGAAAGATTGGCGGACGCGATCCTGGAAATCTTCGGCGACAGCTTCCGCCTGGACGGCGAGGAATTCAGCATCACCGCGAGCATCGGCATCGCGCAGGCGCCGCTGGACGGCGTGCGTTCGCAGCAGCTGATCCAGAGCGCGGACGTGGCGATGTACGACAGCAAGCGGCGCGGCCGCAACGGCTGGCAGACCTTCACGCCGGAACTGGCCGAACAGCAGCTGCATCGCCTGCAGCTGGAAACGCACCTGCGCCGCGCGGTCAACAACGACGAGTTCCATCTGGTCTACCAGCCGCAGATCGACATGCGCAACGGCGATGTCGTCGCGGCCGAGGCGCTGATCCGCTGGCGCAACCATTCGCTGGGCGAGATCCGACCGGACAAGTTCATCGACCACGCCGAAACCACCGGCGACATCGTCGGCATCGGCGACTGGGTGCTCAACGAAGCCTGCCGCCAGATGCGCGAGTGGCAGGACGCCGGACTGAAGATCCCGCGCGTGGCGGTGAACGTGTCGTACCGGCAGTTCCTCGGCGAGGACCTGGCCAGCACCGTCGCCGCCGTGCTCGCCGAATACGGTTTGCCGGGCCATGCGCTGGAGCTGGAATTCACCGAGCGCGTGCTGATCGAGGACGCGCCCGACACGCTGCGCACGTTCGCCGCGCTGCGCCAGCTCGGCGTGATCCTGACCATCGACGATTTCGGCGAGGGCTACAGCGCGCTGAACTACCTGCGGCGACTGCCAATCCACGGACTCAAGCTCAGCCAGCTTTTCGTGCAGGGCGTGCCGGAGGTGCAGTCCGACGTGGCGATCTGCCAGGCCGTCACCGGCATCGCCCGCAGCCTCGGCCTGGCGCTGGTCGCCGAGGGCGTGGAGACGGCGCAGCACCGCGACTTCCTGCTTGGACTGGGCGTGCACGTGGGCCAGGGGTTCCTGTTCGCCCCCGGCATGACGCCGGAGGAGCTGCGGGAACGGTATCCGGCTCCGGGCATGGCGTAGCCCGGGTAAGCGAAGCGCACCCGGGTCCCCGGCTACGGATGGCCGGAAAACGCTAAAATCCCGCCTTTCCGCGTCCAGGACCCAAGCCCATGCAACTCCAATCCGTCCGCGCCATCGTCACCGGCGGTGTTTCCGGCCTTGGCCTCGCCGTCGCCCAGCACCTGGTCGCCAACGGCGGCAAGGTCGCGCTGTTCGACGTGAACGACGAAAAGGGCACCGCTGCCGTCGCCGAACTGGGCGAGGCCAACGCCCGCTACTTCAAGACCGACGTCACCAGCGAAGCCGGCGTGGTCGAGAACGTGAAAGCCGCGCGCGAATTCCTCGGCGGCCTGAACGTCACCGTGAACTGCGCCGGCATCCTCGGCGCCGGCCGCGTGCTGGGCCGCGACGCCGCGATGCCGCTGTCGCAGTTCCAGTCCACCGTGATGGTCAACCTGGTCGGCAGCTTCAACGTCGCCAAGGCCGCCGCCGAACTGATGCAGCACAACGAAGCCGGCACCGACGGCGAGCGCGGCGTGATCGTCAATACCGCTTCCGTCGCGGCCTACGAAGGCCAGATCGGCCAGGCCGCGTATTCGGCCTCCAAGGGTGGCGTGGTCGCCATGACGCTGCCGATGGCGCGCGAACTGTCCCGTTTCGGCATCCGCGTGATGACCATCGCACCGGGCGTGTTCTGGACGCCGATGGTCGACGGCATGCCCGACTCGGTGCAGCAGTCGCTCGCCGCCTCCATCCCGTTCCCGTCGCGCCTGGGGCAGCCGAAGGAGTTCGCGGACCTGGTCGCGTACATCCTCGGCAACACCTACCTCAACGGCGAGACGATCCGCCTGGACGGCGCGACGCGTCTGGCGCCGAAGTAATCAACACAACACGCAATCGAAGATCGAATCCATGAAAGCCTACGACGTCAAGAAAGGTAACGTTGTCGAGTACAACAACGCGGTCTACCAGATCCGCGACATCGAACGCAGCTCGCCGCAGGGCCGCGGCGGCAACGTCAAGTTCCGCTTCACCATGTACTCCGTGCCGGGCGGCAACAAGCTCGACGTGAGCATGGGCGGCGAGGATGAAGTGAAGGAAGTCGAGCTCAGCCGCCGCCAGGCGACGTTCTCGTACAAGGACGGCGAAGCGTTCGTGTTCCTCGACGACGAGGACTACACGCCGTACACGATCGACGCCGACGTCGTGGGCGACCTTGCCGGCTACATCGTCCCGGATCTCACCGGCTGCTACGTGCAGATCATCGACGACGCGCCGGTCGCGTTGCAGCTGCCGCAGAGCGTGGCGATCGAAGTGATCGAAACGCCGCCGGAACTCAAGGGCGGCACCGCCACCAAGCGCCCGAAGCCGGCGAAGCTGTCGACCGGCATCGAGATCATGGTCCCGGAATACATCGGCAACGGCGAACGCGTGCTGGTGAACACCACGACGGGCGAATTCGCCGGCCGCGCGGACTGATCGTGATCGAAACCTACCTGCGCGAACGCTTTCTCCCTGCAGAGGCATTCGCGCAGGCATGCGGCGTCGGCGAGGCCGAACTGTCGCAGCTGATCGAACGCGGGCTGGCACCCCGGCCCGCGTACGAGACCGATGGCGAAGGTGGCATGCGCTCCTTCGTGTTCGGAACGCTAGCGGCGCCCGGCGTTCCCGCCGGCCGCTGGTTCAATCCGCATTCGACGAACTGGGTCGCGCGCGCGCGCGAAGCGCTCGCCGCCCATGAGGGCGACGCGACCGCGGCTACGGCCGCGCTCATGACGCGTTTCAGGGAGGGCTATCTGCGCGCCCTGCGCGATTCGCATGCGAGCGAGGGCCCGATTCCCGGCTTCATCGATACCGGTGGCGGGTTCGACGATAAGGCCTTCGAAGCAGGATTCGCCGACATCTGGCGCCACCTGCTCGAAGGGACCTACGGGCTGTGCGTCGCCCAGCCGCGCGACGAAGCCCATATCGTCGCGAAGGAAACGGCGCAGGCGCGGCTCACGCAGCTCACAGGCAATGGAACGAGGCGCGAATTCGATGCGGATTCGAAGCGCGTCGTGTTCACGTTGATCGTGAAGTACCAGACGCTTTCGATGCCGTTCTCGCCCGCCGAATATGCGCGCAGCAGCCGCAAGCGGCTGGTCGAGGACATGCTTCCGTACGTGGCGGACTGATCGCAGCGGCGAAGAATCAGGGCAACCGCAATCCGCCCTGTTCCGCGTGCAGCGCGCGGAGTCGCGTTCCGAGCAGTTCCGAGTTGGCGACGATGCCGTCGAGGCGCGCGCGCTGCTGCGGCCCCATCCATTCGCGTGCACCCTGTTCCAGTTCCGCGCGAGTCGTTTGCAGGTCCGACTGCAACGTCGCGCTGCGCGCCTGCAACGCCGCGCGTTCGTCCGCCTGCGGAATGCCGTAACCGCCGTCGATCAGCCGCGACGGTTGGCCGAGGTAGGCGCTTTCCTTCAACAGCCGACGCACGACATCCGGCGCGTCCCCTTCATCGCGACTGGACGCCAGATAGCGCCGCTTCAGCGCATCGCGCACCTGCGCCAATGCGCGCCGCTGTGCCGCCTGTTCGAGCAGAAGCAGCGCCGCGCTCGTGCGCAGATCGGCACGTTCGATCCACGGCCGGCGCTGCGCGGGCGTGAGGTCCATCCACTGCGTGACGGTGCGGTACGGCAAGAACAACGAGGTCTTCGCCGTTGCGTAGAGCTGGTCGAAATACGCCCCCTGCGACTCGAAGCGATAGCCCATCCGCAGCGCCTCGTCGCCATCGCCGAGCACCGACCCATCGGCCACGCCCGCATTCTCCAGACGGCGCAGCAGTCCGGTCGGCGTGATGCTCCCGATGCCCTGCCCCGCCAACCGCGGCACGCTGTCGTGCAGCAGCTTCCAGGTTTCGGCAGCGCAGTTGTTGCCGAGGAAGTAATAGCGGCCGTCGTAACTCCAGTGCAGCTGCGCGGTGCGTTCGAGTACGGCGGCGATCTCTTCGTGGGACAGACGCAACGGCACCGAGCGCAGGCCTCGAAGTTCGACCTTGGTGTACTCGTCGATCACCTGCTCCATCGGCAGCACGAACAGGCGCGACGGATAACGGCCCGACAGGCCGCTCCAGCTGGAAATCTGCACGTCGTCGACGAACGCGCGGAACGAGAGCACTCGGTGGTGCGACAGATCGAGGCGGCAATCCGGCCCCGGCGTGCGACCGGGCGCGCATACCACCAGGCGCAACATGCTGTGGCCCCAGCGGCTCATCGGCTGCGCATTGCCTTCGGCGAGCAGGTAGTCGATGGCGTACACGCGCGCCGGATCGATGGAACGCAACGCACCGCCGTCGCCCTCGCCTGCATCGACGTAAACCACGTCGTCTGCGCACGGCGCGCTGCGTGCGGTCGCGCCGAGGTGCTCCTCAAGGTAGCGATGCAGTGCCGGCCGGCGGCAGGCGTACTGGGGATCGAGCAGGTAATGCTCGACGTTGACGGCGAAGTACTCGGACGGACGCGTCAGTTCATACGTATCCGGACTGCGGTCGACGAAGCGGTTCTCGCGCATGCGCCCGGCCATGCGCGTGTTGAAGCGCGTCGCCCGCACCTGCCATCCGGCGAGATCGAGGAAACGCGGATCGCGCGAAAGGTGTTCGGCTCGATCGTGGTAGTGCGCAAGTTCGTGCAGCACGGTCGCGAGCGCGGCACGCCGCGCGGCATCGCCACCTTCGATCAGCGGCGCGAGCAGGTCGCGATTGAGCAGGAGTTCCGAGCGCCCGGCGTGGCCGTGAACATCGGCGGCAAGCGGCGACCAGCGAACGGCGATGTCGCGTTCGGCCAGCGCGGCCATGCGGGGAGGCAGATGCGATTGCGCATCGTCGAGCAGTCGCTGCGTGGCGATGCGTTCGTCCGGCGAAAGCCCGGCGGGATCGAACTTCATCGCGGCGACGGCGCCGGTACTCCAGGCGCACGCTGCCAGAACCAGCCATGCGAGGCCGCCGCGAATGCGTCCGCGGCGGCCGTTCATTGCATTCACTGCGCGAGGATGGCCTGCGCCAGTTCGAGGTCGCTGGCTTCGCGCGCCTGCGGGAGCTGCTCGCGCAGGTGGCGCAGCGCGGCTTCCAGCTGCGCGCCACGGATCGCGCCGTTGCTGGCCACGAAGCTGGCGGCGTCTTCGCGCGCGGCCTGCACGACCTTGTCGTCCTTGCCCGAACTCGAATCGGAGCTGGCGCCGCTGGAGGCCGAGCTGCCACCGGCGGAGGAACCGGCCGAGGTGCCGGCAAAGCTGGACGCAAAGGCAGCCGGCGCGGCAGCCATGAGGGCAAGGGCAAGCAGGACAGCGGAACGCTTCATCAGGATTTCCCGGTTCGTTGGAGGGCCGCTTCGCGGCCGGCCCGCGAAGGGTACCGGGTTATGGGCGGAAAATCGGTGCGCGGGGTTGCGCATCGGGTGGGCGTTCACTTGCCGATCCGCCGTGCGGCGCCTGCCGTAGCCAGGTAAGCGAAGCGCACCCGGGGACTGTCACGCTCGACCCGGGTGCGCTTCGCTTGCCCGGGCTACGGAAGGACGGTGAGGCTACGCGTCAAAAACCTTCCCCGGGTTCAGCAGTCCCTTCGGGTCCAGCACCCGCTTGATCCCCCGCATCAACTCGACTTCCTCTGCCGAGCGCGTCCCCAGCAGATACGGTTTCTTGACCAGCCCGATCCCGTGCTCGGCCGAAATGCTGCCGCCGTGTCGGGCCAGCGCTTCGGACAGCAGTCGCGTAACGTGCTCGCACTGCTCCACGAATTCCGCATAGTCCGCGCCGTCCGGCTTGAGCACGTTGATGTGCAGGTTCCCGTCGCCGATATGGCCGAACCACACCACCTCGAACTGCGGGTACTCGCCGGCCAGCAGCGACTGTGTTTCCGCGAGGAATGCCGGCATCGCCGAGATCCGCACCGACACGTCGTTCTTGTACGGCTTGTACTTCGCAAGGCTCTCGGTGATGCCCTCGCGCAGGCGCCACAGCTGCGCGGCCTGCGCATCGCTCTGGCTGATCACGCCGTCGCTGACGAGCCCGTGCTCGAGGCAGTACTCGAACGCCGCCATCGCGGCGGCCTCGCGCGCCTCATCGCCCACCGCGAACTCCGTGACGACGTAGTACGGATACACGTCGTCGAACGGCTTCTGCGCGCCGTGCGCGAGGACGTGATGCAGCGCGCGATCGGTGAAGAATTCGAACGCCTCCAGGGTGAGGCGCTCGCGGAAGGCCGCGAACACCTGCATCAGCGTTTCGAACGAGGGTAGCGCCAGCAGCATCACGTTGGTCGGCGGCGGCGGATCGGTCAGTCGCAGCGTCGCTTCGACCACGATGCCGAGCGTGCCTTCCGAACCGATCATCAGCTGGCGCAGGTCGTAGCCGCTGGAATTCTTGATGAGCGCGCGGTTGAGCTCGAGCACATCGCCCGTGCCGGTCACGACCTTCAGCCCGGCGATCCATTCGCGCGTGTTGCCGTAGCGGATCACGCGGATGCCGCCGGCGTTGGTGGCGATGTTGCCGCCGATCGAACACGAACCGCGCGCGGCGAAGTCGACCGGATACACCAGGCCGTGCTCGCGCGCCGCGTTGTGCACCGCTTCCAGCGCGATTCCGGCCTGCACGGTCAAGGTGCGATCCACGCGGTCGAAGTCGAGCACGCGGTTCATGCGCTCCAGGCTCAGCACGAGTTCGCCATTGGCCGCGACGGCACCGCCCGACAGGCCGGTACGCCCGCCCGACGGCACGACCGCGACGCCCTCCTCCACGGCCCAGCGCACGATCGCGGCGACCTCATCCACCGAAGCCGGCAACGCGACCGCCAGCGGCGCAGGCGTCCAGCGGCGGGTCCAGTCGCGGCCGTAGTGCTCGGCGTCGGTGGGATCGGTGGTAAGACGCAGGTCCGGGAGCCGCTCGCGCAGGCGTTCCAGGAGGAGTTCGGAGGAGTGCGGATCGGTCATGAGGACAGGTCGGAGCAGGCGGCCGGAGCGAGGTCCCAGCCTGCCATCGGCCGTGCGCCGGCGCCAGTGATGCAGCGCAGCAACCGGGCCGGATTTCTGACATAGTCCAAGGCCCACCCACACCCGATACCGTCGTGAGCCTGACGACCTCGTTCCCGAAGTCCGACATCCGCGTCCTGCTGCTGGAAGGCGTCGCACCGACCGCCGTGGAAAGCTTCCGCAACGCCGGCTATTCGAACATCCAGCTCTACGACAAATCGCTGCCGGACGACGTGTTGCGCCAGGAGATCGCGCAGGCGCACATCGTCGGCATCCGCTCGCGCACGCAGCTGACCAACGAAGTGCTGTCGCACGCGCGCCGGCTGATGGCGATCGGCGCGTTCTGCATCGGCACCAACCAGATCGACCTGGATGCGGCGGAACTGGCCGGCATCCCGGTGTTCAACGCGCCCTACTCCAACACGCGCTCGGTGGCCGAACTGGTGGTGGCCGAGGCCATCATGCTGATGCGCGGCATCCCGCAGAAGAGCGCGCAGTGCCATCGCGGCGGCTGGTCGAAATCCGCAGCCGGCAGCCATGAAGTGCGCGGCAAGACGCTCGGCATCGTCGGTTACGGCCACATCGGCACGCAGGTCGGCGTGATCGCCGAGGCGCTGGGCATGCAGGTGATCTTCCACGACATCGAAACCAAGCTCGCGCTGGGCAACGCGCGCATGGCGCTGGGACTGGACGACCTGCTCGAACGCAGCGACATCGTCACGCTGCATGTGCCGGAAACAGCGGCCACGCAGGGCATGTTCGGCGCGGCGCAGGTGGCCAGGATGAAGCCCGGCGCGCACCTGATCAACGCCTCGCGCGGCACGGTGGTGGACATCGATGCGCTGGCCGGCGCGCTGCGTTCCGGCGCGGTGGGCGGTGCGGCCGTCGACGTGTTCCCGGTCGAGCCGCAGGGCAACGCCGATCCGTTCGTCTCGCCGCTGATCGGCCTGGACAACGTGATCCTGACCCCGCACATCGGTGGCAGCACGCTGGAAGCGCAGGAGAACATCGGCCTGGAAGTGGCGGCCAAGCTGATCCGCTACAGCGACAACGGTTCGACACTGTCGGCGGTGAACTTCCCGGAAGTGACGCTGCCCGAGCACACCGGCAGCACGCGCCTGCTGCACATCCACCGCAACGTGCCGGGCGTGCTGTCGCAGGTGAACGACGTGTTCTCGCGACTGGGCGTGAACATCGACGGCCAGTTCCTGCGCACGCATCCGAAGGTGGGCTACGTCGTCATCGACGTCACCGCCACGCAGGAACAGGCGGCGCAGGTGCGCGAGGAGCTGGCGCGCATCCCGGGGACGTTGCGGACGCGCGTTCTTTATTGAGTCGTTTCAGTCGAGTCGCTTATGTCCCTCTCCCGCCAGCGGGAGAGGGAAAGGCCGCGAAGCGGCCGAGGGTGAGGGCGAGCGAAGCGACAGAATCAAAGACGACAATGCCCGGCGGCAATGCAGCCATCCATGGCGCAACGTCGCGGGCTACGGATCGCCCGGCCCGTCCGTCCCTGGACGGGCGTTCGGCAGACCGCGCGGCAGTGCCGCGCAAGCGGTCCGCCTCACCCACTTCCCAGCCATCCGCCGCATCGATTCGTCGCTGTTCGGATCGGCCAGGATCTCGTCGACAGGACGCCACGCCAGATCGTGCGATTCCTCGCTGACGACATAGTCCTCGCTGCCTTCGGCATGCACGACGTAGCGCACGTCCCAATGCCAATGGCCCGGCACATCGCGGCGTTCGGGAATCCAGTGGCGATCCAGGTCGAAGATCTCCGGCTCCACGCGCAGATCCGTCAGTCCGGACTCTTCTTCCGCCTCGCGTAGCGCGACGTTCGCCAGCTCGCGGTCGCCATCGGCGTGGCCGCCCAGCTGCAACCAGCGTTCGAGCTTGCGGTGATGCGTGAGCAGCACGCGCGTGCCGCTGCGATCGACTAGCCACGACGACGCGGTGAAGTGACCTTCCAGATGGATGCGTTCGAACACCGTCGGCGCCTCGTCGAGGAACGCCGCGAACGAGCGCGCGATCTCTGCTTCCCCGGGCCAGCGCTGCGCATAACGATCGAACGCGTCGTGCAGCGAATCGCCCTGCGACGAAGTGACGGACGTATTCAAGGGCGGAACCTGCAGTCGTGGGCGCGACAGTGTACGCCGGCGTCGATCCAGACCTTCGTGGATGACTGCATGTTCCGGTTGCAACCATACGCAACCGACGGGTAAGTCTTTTCGGAATCGTCCGATGCCAGTTCGCGTCGAGTCTCGGCAACGTCTGTGGGAACCACCCAGCAAGGAGGCTCGATGCGAGCCCTTCGCCCCACCTCGAAACGTTTCCTCCCGATGCATGCATTACCGGCCTGCGTCGGCCTGGTGCTCGGCGCATTCGCGATGTCGCAGGCACACGCGGACACCGGCGCATCGGCCGAACCCGATATCCGCTACACCGGCGCGCTCGTCACCGGCAGCCCGCCGCTGCCGAAGGACATGTTCAACATCGAGCCATACCTCATCAACACGCAGGTGCGCGGCCAGTACGACGAACACGGCAACCGCCACGACGTCGACGGCGTTCCCGACAGCTGGACGCTGGCCGTGCCGATGGCCTACGGCCTCACCGACAAGCTGACCGTCGGCGCCACGTTGACGGCGGGCTACGCCTCCGAACAGACCGGCGGCCGCAAGTGGGAAATGGGCGACACCGGAATCTCGGCGCAGTACCTGCTCGCGACCGGCGAAAAGCACAACTCGGCGCTCGCCGCCTCGATCAAACAGAACTTCACCACCGGCCGCTACGACGAGCTCGACCGCCACAACCTCGCGGAGGCCACCGGCAGCGGTGCGCCGACCACGCAGCTGGTCCTCGCCGGCCAGATGTACCTGCTTGAAAACCGCAACCTGCGCGCGCGCTTCAACGTCGGCTGGCGCCTGCCGGGCGCGGACGCCTCGCTCGATGGCGAGAGCGCCTACGGCACGCCGGCAGGCTTTCGCGGCCGCGCCGACCTGCACGCCGCTTCGCAGGCGTCGGTGTCGTTCGAGTACAGCTTCAATCCGCAGTGGGTCGCCGCGGCGGACCTTGTCTACGAACAGGACCGCGGCGCCCACGTGCGAGGCAGCGTGCCCGGGCCTGACGGGAGCCGCGTCGCCTACGACGAGGACCTGCCGTTCTCGTGGCGGCTGTCGGTGGCCCCGGCGGTGGAGTACAACTTCACCGACAGCGTGGGCCTGATCGCAGGCGCGCAGGTGTCCTTCGACGGCCGCAACTCATCCGCGTTCTTCGCACCGCAGGTGGCGTTGAACATGGCGTTCTGATGTGTCCGGGGCCCTCTCGCCACCGTGGAGGGAGGGCGCCGCGACGCAATTTCCCACCGTGACCAAGTGTGCTTGCCGCTGCTTTCCCGCGTGGGTTATGGTGGCCCGCCCCCCACGGCCATACGCTTCACAGCCCGCCTGAACGGGCGCAGATCTCACATCTCCAGGGGAATTCGATGTTCAAAAACCTCTTCCTCACCAAGCCGGTCGAGCCCGCAGGGCATGTCGACGCCGGTGAGCCCGTAGAAGGCAGCCTCCAGGGCGAGGCCACCCTCAAGCGATCGCTCACCGCCACGCAATTGGTGATGCTGGGCATCGGCGCCGTGATCGGCGCGGGCATCTTCGTCCTCTCGGGCCATGCTGCTGCGGAACACGCCGGCCCGGCCATCGTCATCAGCTTCATCATCGCCGGCTTCGCCTGCGCCCTCGCGGGCCTGTGCTACGCGGAGTTCGCAGCGATGCTGCCGGTCTCGGGCAGTGCCTACTCCTATTCCTATGCCACGCTGGGCGAGTTCGTCGCCTGGTTCATCGGCTGGAACCTGGTGCTGGAGTACATGTTCGCCGCGTCCACCGTCGCGGTGGGCTGGTCGGGCTACCTCAACAGCTTCCTCGGCTACTTCAACATGGCGTTGCCGGCGTCGCTCGCAGCCGCGCCGCTCAACGTCGTCGAAGGATCGATCATCTACACCGGCGGCCTGATCAACCTGCCGGCGGTGTTCATCGTCGCGGCGCTCAGCGGCCTGTGCTACGTGGGCATCACGCAGTCGGCGATCGTCAATTCGGTCATCGTCGCCATCAAGGTGGTCGTGATCGTGCTGTTCGTGGCCTTCGCCGCGAAGTACGTGAACCCGGACAACTGGGTGCCCTTCATCCCCGAGAACCAGGGACCGGGCCGCTACGGCATCGACGGCATCATCCGCGGCGCGTCGGTGGTGTTCTTCGCCTACATCGGCTTCGATGCGGTCTCCACGGCGGCCGGTGAAGCCAAGAACCCGCAGCGCGACATGCCCATCGGCATCCTCGGCTCGCTGGTGATCTGCACCATCATCTACATCATCGTCGCCCTGGTGCTGACAGGCCTGCTGCCCTACCCGCAGCTGAGCACGCCGAAGCCGGTCGCCACGGCGCTGGAAGCCTATCCGTCGCTGACCTGGCTGAAGCTCATCGTCGAAGTCGGCGCCATCGCCGGCCTGAGCTCGGTGATCCTGGTCATGCTGATGGGCCAGCCGCGCATCTTCTACTCGATGGCGCAGGACGGCCTGCTGCCGAAGGTGTTCGCGAAGGTCCATCCGAAGTTCCAGACGCCGTACATGGGCACGATCTACGTCGGCGTGTTCGCCTGCCTGCTGGCCGGCTTCCTGCCGATCGGCCTGCTCGGCGAGCTGGTGTCGATGGGTACGCTGCTGGCGTTCGCCACGGTCTCCATCGGCGTGCTGGTGCTGCGCAAGAGCCGCCCGGACCTGCCGCGTCCGTTCCGCGTGCCCGCCGCGTCCATCATCTGCCCGCTCGGCGCCGCCGCGTGTCTGTACCTGTTCTGGAAGCCGTTCTCCGAGCATTGGCCGCTGATGACCGGCTGGACCGTCATCGGCCTGCTGATCTACTTCTTCTACGGCTACCGCAACAGCAAGGTGCGCAAGGCAGCAGCGCGCTAATTCCTGATGCAACGACGAGGCCGGCGGCATTCCCGCCGGCCTCGTTCCTTTCGGCTCCACTTTTCGCCGGCCAACACGTGTGCCGGCCTCGGGAATCACGATGTTCCGACAACTCTGGGCGACCAAGCATCCCCACGCCGCACACTCCGATGCCGAAGGGCTGAGCCTGCATCGCACGCTCGGGCCCTGGGGCCTGACCGCGCTGGGCATCGGCGCCGTCATCGGCGGCGGCATCTTCGTCATCACCGGCCAGGCCGCGGCGAACCACGCCGGCCCGGCGATCATGCTGTCCTTCGTCCTCGCGGCGATCTGCTGCACCTTCTGCGCCCTGGCCTACGCCGAATTCGCGTCGATGGTGCCGGTCTCCGGCAGCGCCTACACCTACACCTACGCGACGCTGGGCGAACTGGCGGCGTGGTTCATCGGCTGGATGCTCGTCCTGGAATACGGCGTCTCCGCCTCGGCAGTCGCGGTGAGCTGGACGGGCTATTTCCTCAGCCTGTTGCAACACTTCGACATCACCCTGCCAAGGGAACTGGTCAGCGCACCGCTGGACGGGCAGCTGCGGCCCACCGGCTCCATCGCCAACCTGCCCGCCGCCGCCATCGTGCTGCTGCTGACGTGGCTGTGCTACGTCGGCATCCGCAAGTCGTCTGCAATGAACATGGCGATGGTCGTGCTGAAGACGGGCCTGATCCTGCTGGTGATCTTCGTCGGCTGGAAGTACGTGAACCCCGACAACTGGCACCCCTTCATCCCCGCCAACGAAGGCCCAGGCAAGTTCGGCTGGGAAGGCGTGCTGCGCGGCGCGTCGATGGTCTTCTTCGCCTACATCGGCTTCGAAGCGGTATCCGTCGCGGCGCAGGAATCGCACAGGCCCCAGCGCGACCTGCCCATCGGCATGCTCGCCTCGCTCGCCATCTGCACCGTGCTGTACATCGCGATGGCCGCGGTCATGACGGGCCTGGTGCCCTTCAACCTGCTGGGCACCGACGAACCCGTGGTCACCGCCGTCGCCGCACACCCGGAACTGGGCTGGCTGCGCGTCGTGGTGGAAATCGGCGCGCTGATCGGCCTGTCGTCGGTGGTACTGGTGATGATCATCGGCCAGCCGCGCATCTTCATGATCATCGCGAAGGACGGCCTGCTGCCGCCGGTGTTCACCAAGATCCATCCCGAGTACCGCACGCCGCACATCAACACGGTGATCACCGGCATCGGCATCGCGCTGCTGGCGGCGCTGTTCCCGCTGGACGTGCTGGGCGAGCTGACCTCGATGGGCACGCTCATCGCCTTCGCCGCGGTCTGCGGCGGCGTGCTGATCCTGCGCCGCACCCAGCCGGACCTGCCGCGTCCGTTCCGCATCCCGGCGGCGTGGCTGATCTGCGGCGCCGGCATCCTCAGCTGCCTCGCGCTGCTGTCGACGATGACGGCGCACAACTGGTTCCTGATGGCGGTCTGGACCGGCGTCGGCTTCCTGATCTACTTCCTGTACGGCTACAAGCACAGCCGCCTGCGTCGCGGCTGACGGCTGCATCGGCTCCACGCACGAAGGCGCCCACGTGGCGCCTTCGTTGTTTCCGGGCCACGGCGGCGCGCGGCTTTCCGCCAGCGGCACGCCGGATTTCTCCCACGGGAACAGTCTCTTACGTCCCGTCCGCTACACTTGCCGGCATGAACGCCCCCCTCCCCTACGATCCCCAGCGCCTGGCGCATTGCGCCGGGGAAATCATCGTGAACGTGCGCGAGCTCTCGGCGCTGGGCTGGACGCCGGCGACCAGCAGCAACTTCTCGCGGCGCATGGACGAGCAGAACATCGCCATCACCGTCTCCGGGCGCGACAAGGGCAAGCTGACCGAAGCCGACATCATGGTCGTCGACCTCGAAGGCGAGCCGGTCGCGACCATGCAGAAGTCCTCCGCCGAGACGCTGCTGCACACGCAGCTGTACAAGCGCTACCCGGACATCGGCTGCGTGCTGCACACGCATTCGAAGGTGCAGACCGTGGCGTCCAGGCTGTACGCCGGCCCCGGCCACGTCCACCTGGAAGGCTACGAGCTCCTGAAAGCCTTCGCCGGCAACACCACCCATGAGATCAGCGTCGAGCTGCCCGTGCTGCCCAACAGCCAGGACATGCACACGCTGGCCGCGCAGGTCGATTGCCTGCTCGATCGCCAGGCGATGTGGGGCTACCTGATCGACGGCCACGGGCTCTATGCCTGGGGCCGCGACATGCCCGAAGCCCGACGCCACCTTGAAGCATTCGAATTCCTGCTCGGCTGCGAGCTTGAACTGAGGAGACTGCAGCGATGAGCCGCCTGCGCATTTTTTCCGAGAACGATCCGTCCAACCCGCGCCTGTCCACGTCCGACCACGCCGTGATGGCGACGGAGCTGGCCAAGATCGGCGTGGCCTTCGAACAGTGGCAGGCGAACGCGCCGGTCGCGCCGGGCGATGCGCCCGAGAAGATCATGGACGCCTATCGCGCCGACATCGATCGACTCATCGCGCAGCACGGTTTCAAGACCGTCGACGTGGTCAGCATCGCGCCTGACAACCCGCAACGCGAAGCGATGCGCACCAAGTTCCTCGACGAGCACTTCCACAAGGAAGACGAAGTGCGCTTCTTCGTCGCCGGCTCAGGCCTGTTCACCCTGCACCCGGGCGACGAGGTCTACGAGGTGACGTGCGAACAGGGCGACCTGATCGCCGTGCCCGACAGCACCAGGCACTGGTTCGACATGGGCCCGGAGCCGAGCTTCATCGCCATCCGCTTCTTCACCGAACCGGACGGCTGGGTCGGCCACTTCACCGGCACCGACATCGCGCAGCGCTTCCCGCGCTACGAGAAGGGCCAGGCGGGCTGAGCCCCGCCGCGCGTCACCCGCGCGCGTCTTCCGAACACGAGCCGTCATCACCGCGAACGCGGGATGACGGCGATTCCGTACTCCCGGCCCGCTTCGCCGCGCGCCCGACACCGACCCGTCACGCCATGACCATCCGCGCCATCCTCACCGACATCGAAGGCACCACCAGCAGCATCTCGTTCGTGAAGGACGTGCTGTTCCCGTACGCACGCCGCGCCCTGCCCCGCTTCGTCGCCACGCGCGGCAAGGAACCGGCGGTGCGCAAGTGGCTCGACGCCGTGGCGACCGAGAACGGCGGCATGTGCCAGGACGAGATGATCGTGGAAGTGCTGCAGGGCTGGATCGACGAAGACCGCAAGCACACCGCGCTGAAGGCGCTGCAGGGCATGATCTGGGCCGACGGCTACCGCAGCGTGGATTTCACCGCGCACATCTATCCCGATGCCGCGAAGTCCCTGCGCGACTGGCACGACGCCGGCCTGCCGCTGTACGTGTATTCCTCCGGCAGCGTCCCGGCGCAGCGTCTGTTCTTCGGCCACAGCGATGCGGGCGATCTCACCACGCTGTTCTCCGGCTGGTACGACACCGAGATGGGCGGCAAGCGCGAGGCGCAGAGCTATCGCAACATCGTCGAATCCATCGGCATTCCGGCTGGAGAGATCCTGTTCCTGTCCGACGTCGTCGAAGAGCTGGATGCCGCGCGCGAAGCCGGATTGCAGACCGTGTTGATCGACCGCATCGAGGATTACGCGACGCCGCGTACGGGCGATGCGACGCACGGGCATGTGCGCACCGAGACGTTCACGGACGTTGCGGTTCGCTGACGCACGCACCCGCCTTCGCATCACGTAGGATGGGTTTCGCCGCGCGAAACCCATCGCCCTTACGCCTGATGATGGGTTTCGCTTTGCGAAACCCATCCTACGTTCACTGAAGTCCGTACCCTTGTAGCCCGGGTAAGCGCAGCGCACCCGGGGTCGGGCGTGACAGCTCCCGGGTGCGCTTCGCTTACCCGGGCTACGACAACGCGCATACCCCTGAAATCAACATGGGTTCCAGCTTTCGCTGGAATGACGTTGATGGGTTTGATGGTGTGATGGCCTGGGTCCCGGCGTTCGCCGGGATGACGCGACGCCCCCGTCACCCATGAATCTTCTCTCCGCGCTCGAGCATCCCGACGAACTTCTCCACGCGCGCCGCCTTCGTCTCCGGTTTCTTCGCCGTGTGCACGCGCCAGCAGAACGCATAGCGATTGGTGCGATCCAGCGCCTCGAAGGTCTTGCGCGCCTTCGCGTTCTTCTTCAACGCAGACGCGAGCTCCGCCGGCACCTCCATCGCGCTTGCCGCATCGTAAGCGGCCCCCCAGCGACCGTCCGCCTTCGCGGCAGCCACTTCACGCGCGCCGCCGGCCTGCATCCGCTCCGCAGCGACCAGCTTCTCCACGCGCGCGATGTTGAGCTTCGACCACAAACTCTTCGCCTTGCGCGGCGTGAACCGCTGAAGGAAGTACTGCGCGTCGCAGCTGCGTTTCAGGCCATCGATCCAGCCATGGCACAGCGCCACGTCGAGCGCCTGCGAATAGCTCACCGACGTCGCGCCCGTGTCCTTCTTCGCGATCTTCAGCCACACGCCCGGCGCATCCCCGTGCGCAGCCAGCCACGTCTCCCATGCCGCTTCCGTCCTGAACAGCTTGATCGGCAGATCGGTCGGCAGCGTGGTCATCGTGCTTACTCCGTGGCGTCGTCCAGGCGATAGGCCGTCTTCGCGCGCTGCTCGCCCTGCCAGCGATCGAACGCGCGCACTTCGACGCGATGCTCACCCGTCGCAAGGTCGGTCGGCAGCGCGCCACGCCACAGATGCGTGGACGGATCGGCTTCGGGCGAGCGATCGTAGCCACGAAGCGCGGTCGCCGTATCGTCGGCGATGTTCTCCACGACCAGACGCGGATCCGGTTGCTCGACGCGCTTCATCGCCTTCCATTCGCCTTCGTCGATGCGGTATTCGACGCGGCTTTCGGCATCGCCCATGTACACGTTCGCGAACACAACGAACGCCGGATACGCACCGCGGCGCAGAACCTTCGGCGCATGCAGTCCGATCGCCTCGTCCTTCGCGCCGCGCGCCACCTGGTAGCGCAGCGAATAGGACCCGTCGGCTTTGAACGTCGCCCACGCGTAGCCGTTCGGCGTGCCGTCGCTCATCGTCGTGTCGGGCACGCCCTGCGCATCCTTCACGCCGGACCAGAACGCGCCACAGGTCGCGCCGACGTTGTACTCATGCAGCGGCTTCGCGCCGTGCCAGCCGGTCGACGCGTCGTGGAAATAATGGCGCTGGTTGTGCGTGTGCGCGCTGAGCAGCAGCACGTTCGGATGATCCTTCAGCATCGCGAACAGCTTCTCTCGATCCGCGCGGCGGAACGTCTCGACGCCCGGTACCGGCTCGAAGAACGGGATATGCACCGAGATCACCACGCGGCGCTCCTTCGGCAGCGTCGCCAGGTAGGCGTCGAGGAACGCGAGCTGTTCCTCGCGCAACCCGCCGACATACGACGGCTTCTTGCCGGGCATGTACACCACGTCGTCGATCACGATGAAGCTGGCCTGCGGCTCCTCCCACGCATACGTGTCCGGGCCGAACACGTTGCGGAAGCCGAGCAGCGCGTCCTCGTCGCGCGTGGCGTCCGAATCCAGGTCGTGGTTTCCCGCGACATGCAGCCACGGCACGCCGAGTTTCGCCGTGACGCGATTCACCGCCGGATACAGCGAGAGGTCGTCGTTGACGATATCGCCCAGGCTCAGGCCCAGCTGCGCATCGTGTTTGCCAACCAGCGGATCGACGATGTCGTGCTCGTAGTAGCCGACATCGACGATGCTCTTGGGCTGCGGATCGCCGAACACGAGCATCCGCAGATCACCCTTGCGTTGCGGCGTCCGCTGCAGCGCGAAATCGTACGACGCCTGCGGCGCGGTCGCCGCGATCCCTCCGAAGCGTACCTTCGGCGAACCCTGCGGAAACAGGTGATGCCAGAACAGCGGCAGGCCGTTCTCGCCGGTGGCGGTCGCGTACTTCGGCGGCTTCACCACGAACAGCGTGCTGCCCTCGCGCATCGGCAGCGTGTAGCGGCCCTGCGCATCGGTGATCGCGAGTTCACGACCGTTCGACACCTTCACATCCGCGATGCCGCGCTCGCGCGCGTCGCGTTGTCCGTTGCCGTTCGCATCCTCGAACACGATGCCCGCCACCGTGGATTGCGCCGGGGCAGCGAACGGCGCGGCAAGCAGGGCGATGAGGACGGCGGGCAAGGCATTGCGCATGGCGGGCTCGGACGCGGCGGGATCGCGCGATTATGGTCCGCGCCCGTGTCCGCCGGAAGTCGCCGGCCTTGCCTCAGCGGGCGTGACGCGCCCGCAGCACCGCCTCGACGTCGGCCAGTCCCAGCCCGCGCGCGCGCAACAGCACGAGCAGGTGGTACAGCAGGTCGCCGGCCTCGCCGAGCAGTTCCTCATCCGATTGCGCCACGGCGGCCAGCGCCGTTTCGACGCCCTCCTCGCCCACTTTCTGCGCGATGCGGCGGATGCCGCCGTCGAACAGCTTCGTGGTGTAGCTGCCGGCCGGCCGCTCGCGCTCGCGGTTCGCGATCAGCGCGTCGAGCTCGCCCACGAACGATGATGCCGCGGGCGCCTCCGGGAAGCAGCTCTCGCGTCCGAGATGGCATGTCGGCCCGTGCGGGCGCGCGGTCACCAGCAGGGTGTCGCTGTCGCAGTCCACGTCGATGCCGACGACATCGAGGAAATGGCCCGATGTCTCGCCCTTCGTCCACTGCTTGTTGCGAGTGCGGCTGAAGAACGTGACGTGGCCGGAGTCGATGGTCGTTCGCAGCGCCGCCGGGTCCATGTAGCCGAGCATCAGCACTCGCAAGGTGCCCGCGTCCTGCACCACCGCGGGCAGCAGACCGCCCTGCTTTTCCCAGGCGAGCGCATCGATCGCTTCGGGCGTGAGTTCAAGCGACATCGCGCACCTCGATGCCCTGCCCGCGCAGGTGCTTCTTGAGTTCCGGAATCCGCACCGCGCCGGAATGGAACACGCTGGCCGCGAGCGCGGCATCCACATCGGCCTTGCGGAACGCATCCGCGAAGTGCTCGATCGTGCCCGCGCCGCCGGAAGCGACGAGCGGCACCGCGCAACGCTCGCGCACCGCCTGCAACTGTTCGAGATCGTAGCCCTCCCGAACGCCATCGCTGCCCATGCAATTGAGCACGATCTCGCCGGCGCCAAGCTCCTGCGCCTGGACCACCCAATCGAGCGTCCGCTTCGCAAGCGCACGCGTACGCGAAGGATCGCCCGTGTACTGGCGCACGCGCCACTGGCCATCCTCGTCGCGCAGGCTGTCGATTCCGACCACCACGCATTGCACGCCGAATACCGCGGCGATCTCGCCGATCAGCGCAGGACGCTCCAGCGCCGGCGTATTGATCGAAACCTTGTCCGCGCCTGCGTGCAGCACGGCACGCGCATCGTCCACCGAGCGTATGCCACCGGCGACGCAGAACGGAATATCGATCACGCGGGCCACGCGCTCGACCCACTGGCGGTCGACGCTGCGGCCTTCCGGGCTGGCGGTGATGTCGTAGAACACCAGCTCGTCCGCGCCCTCGTCACGATAACGCAGCGCGAGTTCGACGATGTCGCCCATGTCGACGTGATCGCGGAAACGCACGCCCTTGACCACGCGCCCGTCGCGTACGTCCAGGCACGGAACGATGCGGCGACTCAACATGTGCGCGTCCTCCGAAGTGCTTCGTCCAGCGCGAAGCGGCCTTCGATCAGGGCCTTGCCCAGTACGGCGCCAGCGCAACCCGCGTCGCGCGCACCCTCCATGTCGTCGACGTCGCGCACGCCACCGGACGCCTGCACGCTCACTTGCGGCGCGATTTTCGTGAGATGGCGATACAGCGACAGGTTCGGGCCGGCGAGCATGCCGTCGCGCGCGATATCGGTGCAGAGGAGGTTGCGCAATCCGCCTTCGGCAAAGCGTCGCACGAGCGTGTCGAACTCGACGTCGCTGTCCTGCGTCCATCCGGCCGTTGGAAGGCGCCATGCTCCCGCTGCGTCCTGACGCGCATCGAGCGCAACCGTGATGCGATCCGCACCGAAACGCTCGATCCATCGCAGCACGCGACCGGTTTCGCGCACCGCAAGCGAACCGACCACCACGCGCTGCGCGCCGGCATCGAGGATCGAGGCGACGTCGTCCTCGCTGCGCACCCCGCCGCCGGTCTGGACGTTAAGTCCCGTGCGCGCGACGACCTCGCGAACGAACGTGCGCAGCGTGTATCCGCCTTCGCGGGCTGCGTCGAGATCGACCAGGTGCAGCCAGCTCGCGCCGTCATCGGAGTACTGCGCCGCAAGATCGATGGGCAGAGGCGCATAACGCGTCTCGCGTGCGTAGTCGCCCTGGTGCAGCCGGACCACGCGCCCATCGCGTACGTCGATGGCGGGATACAGTTCGAATGGAGCACGCGGCGTCACGGAAGTGAGAGCGTTCATGCCGCCTCCATCGCGAGGAAGTTCGCGAGCAGGCGCTGGCCCGTCGCCGCCGAACGTTCCGGGTGGAACTGCGCGCCGAAACGACGCCCGTTACCAGCTACGGCGGTGAAGCCGTCGCCGTACTCGCTGCTGGCCAATGTGTCTTCGCTGAGCGGCGCTACGAACCCGTGCACGAAGTACGCCCACTCGCCGTCTTCGATGCCGTCGAGCAACGGCGAAGTGCGTTCGCGACGCAAACGATTCCAGCCCATATGCGGCACGCGCACGCCGGGGCGCGGTGCGATGCGCGCGACGCGGCCGCGCAGAACGCCCAGCCCTTCCACGTCGCCTTCTTCCGAGGATTCGTAAAGCAGTTGCATGCCCAGGCAGATGCCCAGCAGGGGCGCGTCGAGTGCGCGGATGGTGTCCACCAGGTCAAGCTCATGCAGGCGTTGCATCGCGGGCGGGGCGGCGCCGACGCCGGGCAGTATCACGCGTGGCGCATTGGCGATGGCGTCCGCGTTGGCGGTGAGTACCGAGCGCGCACCAAGGCGATCGAGCGCGTAACGCACCGAGCCGATGTTTCCACCGCCCCAGTCGATGAGGACCACATCGGTCATGCCAGCATGCCCTTCGTGCTCGGCAGCTCGCGCCCTTCGCGCTTCACCGCCTGGCGCAACGCACGCGCGACGGCCTTGAAGCAGGCTTCGACCTTGTGGTGGTCGTTCTCGCCCTGCACGCGCAGGTTGAGATTGAGGCCGGCGCCCTCGCACAGCGAACGGAAGAAGTGGGGGACGAGTTCGGTCGGAAGTCCGCCGACGCGATCGCGCGCGAACTCGCCTTCGAACACGAAGTAAGGACGCCCCGAGAAATCCAGCGTCGCGCTCGCCAGCGATTCGTCCATCGGCAAGGTGAATCCGTACCGCCCGATGCCGCGCTTGTCGCCCAGCGCCTCGCGCAGCGCCTGCCCGAGCGCGAGCGCACTGTCCTCCACCGTGTGGTGTTCATCGATGTGCAGGTCGCCTTCGCAGCGCAGTTCCAACGCGATGCCGCCGTGCTTGCCGATCTGTTCCAGCATGTGGTCGAAGAAGCCCAGGCCGGTCGAGACTTTCGGTTCCGCGCTGCGATCGAGGTCCAGCGCGACTTCGATTCGCGTCTCGCGCGTGTTGCGTTGGACGCGGGAAACACGCGGCGCATCGGCCAGTTCATGCGCGATCGCCATCCAGTCCCACTCGCCGCCGAACTGCCGTGTGCGTAGCTGGAACGCGCGGATGCCGAGGTTGCGCGCGAACGCGTTGTCGGTTTCGCGATCGCCGACCATCGCCGAACGCGACCAGTCGATGCTGCGGTCCTGCAGCAGCGGCATCGCGAGGGCGATGCCCGGCTTGCGCGTCGGAGCGTTCTCGGCCGGCAACGTCGAATCGATCAGCACATCGCGGAAGACGATGCCCTGGCTTTCGAACACCTGCATCATCAGCGCATGCGGGCCGTCGAAATCGGCCTGCGGGAACGCATCGGTACCCAGGCCGTCCTGGTTGGTCACCATCACGAACTCGTAGCCCGCATCGCGCAGGCGCAGCATCGCCGGGATCACGCCCTGCACGAAGCGCAGCTTGTCGAAGCGGTCGATCTGGAAGTCGGCCGGCTCCTCGATAAGCGTGCCATCGCGATCGACGAACAGGATGGGCTTCGTGCTCATGCGCGCCCCTCCAGGATCGCCAGCACGACCGCGTTCTGATCCGGCGTTCCGAGGCTGATGCGCAGCGCGTCGCCGAGGCCCGGCGCGGCGCGCATGTCGCGCACGACCACGCCGGCTGCGATCAGGCTGTCGAATGCGTACTGCGCATCGTCGAACCGTACCAGCACGAAGTTCGCCTTCGATGCGTACACGCGCCGGATACCGGGTGCGCGGGAAAGCCTGTCGGAGAGCGCATCGCGCTCGGTCCGAACGGTGGCGATGCGTGCCCGCGTCTGCGTTGCCGCATTGCGGGAAAGTGCACGCAGCGCTTCATCGCTACAGGCCGAAGGCAGCGGATACGGTGCCTGACAGCGACGCAGCACCTCGATGAGTGCGGCGTCGGCAATCACCGAACCGATGCGCGCGGCCGCCAGCGCGTGCGCCTTCGACAACGTGCGCAATACCGCGACGTGGCGATGCATCGCGATCAGTCGCGTGGCGGACGGCGCATCGGCGAACTCGATGTAGGCTTCGTCGACGACGACGAGCGCGCGGCCTTCGAGGCGCTCAGCGAGCGCGGCGATCTCGCCGATCGGCAGCAACGTGCCCGTCGGATTGCCGGGCGAACACAGGAACACGATGCGTGCGCCCTGCGCGAGGGTCGCATCGCCGATCGCGGCGAAATCACAGCGCCATTCGCCCTCGGCTTCGCGCAGCGGAACGTCGATGACACGTGTGCCGTGCAGGCGCGCACTCACCGCGTACATGCCGAAGGTCGGCGTGCTGATGACGATGGCGTCGCCGCCCGGGCGGCACACGGCGCGCACGAGCAGGTCGATGCCTTCGTCGCTGCCGCGCCCGGCAAGCAGTTGCTCCGGCTCGCATCCGTAGAGTTCGGCGAGCGCTTCGCGCAACGCCTGCGGTTGCGGATCGGGATAACGTCGCAACACACCGTCGCCGTCGGCGAGGTTCGGCCATGGCGATTCGTTGGCGTTGAGCCAGATATCGCCCTGCAGCTTGTCGCTGCGCGCGGAACGATACCCGCCGAAATCGCGCAGGTCCTCGCGTACCAGCGCCAGCGGACTCGCCGCCACGTTCGAGTCGACGACCGCGTTCACGACGCCACCGCCTGGAGCCGCAGCGCGACGGCCTGCAGGTGCGCGTCCAGTCCTTCGGCGCGCGCGAGTTCCACCGCGCACGGGCCGATCGCCTCGATGCCGCGCGGCTGCACTTCCTGCACGGTGATCGCCACCTGGAAGCTCGCCACGTTCAACCCGCCCGCGAAACGCGCCGCGCCGCTGGTGGGCAGGACATGGTTGGTGCCGCTGCAATAGTCGCCCAGCGCTTCCGGTGCCCAGTCGCCGAGGAACACCGACCCTGCCGCGGTCACGCGCGGCAGCGCCGCACGCGCGTCGCGCAAAGCGAGGATGAGGTGTTCGGGCGCGTAACGGTTGCTGATGTCGAGCGCCTGTTCGATGGATCCGGTGCGGATCGCGCTGGAGGACTGCAACGCACGACGCGCGATGTCCGCGCGCGGCAGCTGCGCCAGCTGGAACGCGAGCTGTTCGCCCACTGCATCGAGCAACGCGTCGTCGTCGCTGAGCAGCAGCACCTGCGAATCCGGGCCGTGTTCGGCCTGCGACAGCAGATCCGCCGCGACGAAGGCCGCATTCGCGCCCGCATCGGCGATCACCAGGACTTCCGAGGGACCGGCCGGCATGTCGATCGCGGCGCCGTCGACGTCCATCGCGACCTGCCGCTTGGCTTCGGTCACATAGGCATTGCCGGGACCGAAGAGCTTGTCGCAACGCGGAACGCTCGCGGTGCCGTACGCCATCGCGGCGATGGCCTGGGCGCCGCCGACCTTGAACACGCGCGCGATGCCGCAGCGCTTCGCGGCATACAGCACGGCGGGATCGGCACTGCCGTCGCGACGCGGCGGCGTGCACAGCACGATGTCCGGGCAGCCGGCCAGGCGCGCAGGCACGCCGAGCATCAACGCCGTCGAAGGCAACGGCGCCGAGCCCGCCGGCACGTACAGGCCGACGCGCTGGATCGGTCGCAGGACGCGTTCGCAACGCACGCCCGGTGCGGTATCGACGGTGTATGGCGCCGTCATGCCGGCGCGGTGGAAGACGGCGATGCGTTCGGCGGCCTCGTCGATCGCGGCGCGAAGTTCCGGCGACAGAGCAGATTCGGCCTGTGCGAATTCCGCCTCGCCCACCGCGAAATCGGCCGGCGCGATGCCATCGAATCGCTCGCCGAAGGCGCGCAGCGCGGCGTCGCCGCTGTCGCGCACTTCGTCGATGATGGACGACACCGCATTGGCCGTCGTGCTGGACGTGAGCTGCGCGGGACGACGCAGCAACTGCGATTGCGTGCGCGCGTCGAGCAGACGCCAGTCGACGCGGCGCATCAGTTCGTCGTTTTCGGCGACCGCGCTCATGCGAGCATTCCTTCGACCGGCAACACCATCAGGCCGCGCGCACCGGCGCGCTTGAGTTCCTCCAGTCGCTGCCATGTCACGGCGCCGTGGCACAGCGCCTGCAGCGCAAGATCGTCGCCTTCGTCCAGCCGCATCACGGTCGGCGCTTCGGCATCGGGCAGCAGCGGCAGCAGGTCGGGGAGCACGCGTCGCGAGGCCTGGAACAGCAGGAGCTTGCTGTGGCGGATGCGCAGCGCGCCGTCGAGGCGGCGCAGCAGGAGGTCGGCGAGCTCGCCGCGCGTCGCATCCAGCGCTTCGGCGGGACCGGCGAGCACCGCTTCGCTTTCCAGCAGCGTCGTCACCGGCTTGAGCTGGTTCGCCGCGAGCGTCGCGCCGCTGGAGACCAGGTCGCAGATCGCATCGGCCTGGCCGAGACGCGGGGCGATTTCGACTGAACCCGACAGCAGCACGACCTTCGCGTCGATGCCCTGCTCCGCCAGCCAGCGCGTCAGCGTGGCGGGATAGCTCGTGGCGATGCGCTTGCCGGACAGCTGCTCCGGGCCCTGCCAGTCCCAGCCGTCGGGCACGGCCAGCGCGAGGCGGCAGCCGCCGAAGCCGAGCGCGCGCCATTCGCGGAACGCCGGCGCGTTGCCGTTGCCGGTGCGGTCGTAGCCCTGTTCGAGCAATACGTTGCGGCCGACGATGCCCAGGTCGCACACGCCTTCGGCGATGAGACCGGGGATGTCGTCGTCGCGCACCAGGAGCAGGTCGACGGGCAGCGATTCGCCGTAGCAGAACAGGCGGTCGCGGCTCTCGCGCCAGCTCAGGCCGCAGGAGGTCAGCAGGGCGCGCGCCGGGTCGGCCAGCCGGCCGGACTTCTGGATCGCGATGCGCAGGCGGTCACGCGCCGGCGTGTTGGGGGACGGACTCATGGGGATCTCAGATCTGCAGACTCGAATCAGCCGGCGTTGATGGCGGCCGGGGGCGTGGAAAGTCGGGCGGCGGCAACGCCGTAACCGCCCGCGCCGCGTTCGAGCGTGCGCGCGACGCGGCCGATGGTGGTGACGCTGACCTGGGTGCGCTCGTGGATCTCGCGATACGGAACGTTGTCCTGGAGCAGCGGTACGACACGCCAGCGGTCGCCCATCGCTTCCAGCTCGGCCGGGGTGCACAGGTCCTCGAGGAAGGCCTGGACCTCCTCGACCGTGCGCAGGCTCGCCAGGGCGGTGGCGAGGAAGGCAAGGTTGTCGGCACTGCGCTCGTTTTCGAGAGGACGACGCTTCATATCGAAAGTTAATGTATTAACGCGTTAATACATTGGACCATCCGGGCGAGGCGGCCGTCAAGCCGTGCGGGCTCCGGTGTTGGCCGCGCGGTCATGAACACCGCGTTCACACCGTCCACGGCGATAGTGACGGCCGCGTCACGACCGCCTCACGCCCGTTCACCGGGCGCCGCGCACCTTTGCCCGCCCTGCCCCGCGGCCCGAGGCACCACCACCCAACCACCGGGCGCCGGTGCGGACCGCCGGCCCCAAGAGGACGACATGGAGCGTGCGCCTGCATGGGTTCGGCTCTGCCTCGCGGGGCTGGTCCTGCTCGCGTGGTCGGTGGCCGCGGTCCCGACCGGGCAGACGATCGAACTGCGGCGCGACACCACCGAGGTCGATCTCGCCCCGACCATCCGCTACGTCCACGACCTCACCGCGCGGGGCGATCTATCCGCGGCGATGCAATGGCTCGACGAAGGCCGGTTCCAGCCGCTGCCCGGCGGGCGGACGTCGCTGGGCTTCCAGGGCGGCGCGTACTGGCTCCATGTGCGCGTGGTCAATCTCGACAACCCGGAAACGCATTGGCTGCTCGTGCAGCACTACGCGCTGAGCGACCGCATCGACGTGCACGCCCGCGATGCCGACGGACGCATCGCGTTCCAGGCCGGTGGCGACCACGTGCCGTTCGCCGCGCGCAGCATCCGCTACCGCCATCCGAACTTTGTGCTGACGTTGCCGCGCAACGAGCCGGTGGATGTCTTCGTTCGCGTGCAAAGCGAAAGCTCGATGCAACTGCCGCTGTCGCTGCACACGATGGCCGCATTCGCCGAAACCACCCGCGATGCGCAGTTCGTCATCGGTGCGTACTACGGGATCCTGCTGGCGCTGTTCTTCTACAACATGGCGCTGTGGCTGAGCCTGCGCGATGCCAGCTACTTCTGGTACCTGGTGCACCTGTCGGCGTTCGGGCTGGTGCTGTTCACGCTCAACGGGCTGGGCTTCGAATACCTGTGGCCCGAGTCGACGTGGTTGAACGACCGCATGGTGCCAGTGTCGGTATGCCTGGCGCAGATCGGCATGCAGCAGTTCGCGCGCGTCTTCCTCGGTCTTCGCCAACGTTGGCCCTTCGGCGATCGCATCGGGCTTGCGCTCATCGCGTTCTTCGCGTTGCTCGGCATTGCATCGGCGTGGCTGCCGTACCGCATCGCCACGCCCGTGGCCGGGGCAGCGGTGCTGGTGAGCATCGCGTGGATCGCGGTGGCGTCGATCGCGATGGTGCGCCGCGGTTACGCACCGGCGCGGCTGTTCCTGCTGGCGTGGGCGATGTTCCTGCTGGGCACGGGATTGTTCGTCGCCGTCGCCTTCGGCCTGGCGCCGAAGAACTTCTTCACCGAATACGGCGTGCAGATCGGATCGGCGCTGGAGATGCTCCTGTTGTCTATCGCGCTCGGCCACCGCTATGCGCAGTTCCGCAGCGAGAACGAACGCATAGCGGGCGATGCCAAGGAACAACTTGAACAGAAGGTCGAACAGCGAACCGCCGAACTTCGCAGCGCGCTCGTGCAGCTGGAAGACGCACACGCGCGATTGCGCGAATCCAGCCAGCGCGATGCGTTGACGGGACTGCACAACCGCAGCCATTTCCGCGACCGTTTCGATGCTTTGCTGCGGCAGGCGCGCGAGCACCATCGCCCGCTGTCGCTCCTGATGATCGACCTGGACAACTTCAAGTCGATCAACGACCGCTACGGACACCTGATCGGCGATGAATGCCTGCGCTGGGCGGCGCGCACGCTGGGGCATGCTCTTCGTCCGCACCAGGATGCGCTGCTGGCGCGCTTTGGCGGCGAGGAATTCGTGGTGGTGCTGCCGGGCCTCAACCTCACCGCGGCGACCCAGGTCGCGGAGGACCTGCTCCAGCATCTTCGCGATGCGCCCTTCCGCAGCGGTTCCTACGAAATCACCGTGACCGGCAGCATCGGCGTGCATGCGGTCGGGGCGTCGGCGTTCGCCGGCATCGATCCGCTGTTGCAGCTGGCCGACCAGGCGCTGTATCGCGCGAAGGCGGATGGACGTAATTGCGTACGGACTTCGCAGGGGGAAGTGGTTTGAGCGCGTCGGACATCGAGTGTTCGTAGCCCGGGTAAGCGCAAGCGCACCCGGGATGCCGCCACCCATTCATAGAACGACGCACGTTTGCGGTGCAACGCGCGGCGGCGCGTTCATCGCCATAGGGATCGAACTGTTCTGGTGCGCTTCGCTTACCCGGGCTACGACTGCGGAGTGCTCCGCGTCGAGATGCCGTGGATGGCGTTGCGCATCAGGCTCCGGATAGCCCGGCAAGGACATCCATGGCCGCGCGTTCGGCAGGCCACGCGGCAGTGCCGCGTGGGCGGCCTGCCTCACCCCCTCGCCGCACCCAGAATCGCGCCTTCCTTCACCAGCCGCACCACCGTCGCGACTTCGCCATCGAGTGCGCGGTCGCGATCGAGGAACGGAATCTCGCGACGGATCGCTTCATGCGCCGCGGCCACCGCGCGCCCCGGCTGGAATTCCGCCGCGCTCGCCAGCTCCACGCGCAAGGCTTCGACTTCGTCGAGGAACGCGTCGTACTCAAGCGTGCCCGGCGTCGGGCCGCCAGCGACCTTGGCCGCAAGCGCGGCCGCGTCGGCATGGCTGGCGAGATCGCGCGCGGCGTTGATCATGTCGCGGCGCAGGTCCAGCGCCTGCGCGGCGGTGTACAGCTCCAGCGCGATGACCTTGCCCAGGTCGTCGGCCATCGCCAGCACATGGCGCGCCTCGTTCGCGCCCATCGACACATGGTCCTCGGCGTTGGCGCTGGTCGGAATCGAATACACCGACGCCGGATGCGCGCGGCTCGCCAGATCGTTGACGATCGCCGCGGCCGTGTACTGCACGATCATGTGGCCGGATTCGGTGGAGTCCTCATTGCCGATGAGGAAGCCCGGCAGGCCGTCGTTCGTGGCCGGATCGACCAGCTTGTTGAGGCGGCGTTCGGAGATGCTCGCAAGCACCGGAATCGCCGCCTTCACGTAGCTCATCGCCAGCGCCAGCGGCATGCCGTGGAAATGGCCGGCGGAAATCACCTGCTGTTCGACGAACTCCGCCTTCGCGTCAGGGAACACGATGGGGTTGTCGGTCAGCGCATTGAGTTCGATGTCGAGCACGCGTGCGGCCTGCGCGATCGCATCGCGCACCGCGCCGTGCACCTGCGGGATGCAGCGCAGCGAGTAGCTGTCCTGCGGCTGGTGCTTCTTGCCGCCGCGGAATGGGCGGAAGCGGCGATAGAACTTCTCGCGGCCATGACGCTGCGCCATCGGCACCCAGTCCCAGCCGATGTCGAAACGCAGCGCCTGCTGTTCGCCTTCCCAGCTGCCCGGCTGCCATGCGCGGAACTTCGGCACGAGGTGGTACGGGATATCGGCCAGCGTCGACCCCTGCAGCAGGATGCGCAGGTTCGCCGCGCTGTGCACCTGGCCCGGATGCGGGCGCAGCGCGTGCACTTCCTCGGCGAACGCGCCCAGGCGTCCGGCGAAGGCATCGATGGTCATCGCCGCGGCGAGGTCGGCCGTATCGAGCAGGTCTTCGAGCTTGTCCAGCGCAAGCACGCCGCAGGCGAGCATCTGCGCGGTGCCGTTGTTGAGCGCGAGGCCTTCCTTGTACGACAGCGTGATCGGCGAAAGGCCGGCGCGCGAAAGCGCTTCGGCGCCCGGCAGACGCTGGCCTTCGAAGAACGCCTCGCCGCCGCCGAGCAGCACGATCGCCAGATGCGACAACGGCGCCAGATCGCCCGACGCGCCCACGGAACCCAGCTGCGGCACCACCGGCACGATGCCGGCGTTGAGCAAGGAGGTCAGCGCCTGCAGGGTTTCCACGCGGATGCCCGAATGCCCGCGCATCAGCGTGTTGATGCGGATGCACAGCATCGCGCGGACGATCTCCGGCGCGAACGGCTCGCCCACGCACACCGCGTGCGTGACGATGAGGTTGCGTTGCAGTTCCTCGTGCAGCGTTTCCTTCGAAGGCGTGCTGCCCGGCAGTTCGTCGCGCAGGCGATGGTTGCCGAGCAGGCGGTCGGCGTTGCTGCCGAAACCGGTGGAAACGCCGTAGATCGGCTCCTCGCGCCCGACCTGTTCGGCCAGGAACGCCGCGGCGCGCGCCACGGTGGGAAGCTGTTCGTGCGCCAGCTCGACGTGCGCGCCGTAGGCGACATCGACCAGTTGTGCTCGGGTGAGGGAACGGCCGTCGAGTCGGATGGGTTTCATGAATGATCCGTTGTGGTTTTTTACTCCCTCCCCTGCGAATGCAGGGGAGGGTTGGGGAGGGGTGAAGTCCGGCGCGGTAACGCTCGGCGCTGCGCGCCTTCGCTACCCCCTCCCAACCTCCCCCTGCAGGCAGGGGGAGGAGAAGAACTTACCGACCAGCCAATACTTGCGCCTGCTCAAGCTCCACGCGCAGCGTGCTCGCCAGCTCGTCGCGTGCGACTTCGAACTGCTCCTCGCGCAACAGGTCCTTCACTGCGACCACGCCACGTGCGCGTTCGTCCTCGCCGGTTAGCACCACGAAACGGATGCCGGCGCGCGAGGCGTACTGGAACTGCTTGCCGATCTTGCGCGCTTCCATCTGCATCTCGGTGTTGATGCCGGCCGCACGCAGGCGGCGCGCGATGTCGAGCGCGTCGGTGAGCGAATCGGCATCCATCAGCGCGACCATCGCCTGCACCGTGCTGCCGGTCGCCTTGCCGAGCAGGCCCGCCTCGCGCAGCTGCCAGAACAGGCGCGTCAGGCCGATCGAAATGCCCACGCCCGGCAGCTTCGACTTGGTGTAGTGGCTGGCGAGGTTCTCGTAACGGCCGCCCGAGCAGATCGAACCGATCTGCGGGTAATCGTTGAGCGTGGTCTCGTAGACGGTGCCGGTGTAGTAATCCAGGCCGCGCGCGATGGAGAAATTCAGCGCGTAATGCGTTTCCGGCACGCCGAGCGCGCGCACCAGTTCCAGCACCTCGCGCAGCTCGGCCACGCCTTCGCGCAGGGAGTCGCTGCCTTCGCCCAGCGCATCGAGCTTCGCCATCGCATCGGCGTGCGAAGTCGAACGCACCTTCACGAAGTCCAGGATCTTCTCGACGCCATCGGCCGGCAGGTTGAAGCCTTCGCCGGTGAGCGTCTCGCGCACGTAGTCCTCGCCGCGCTTGTCGAGCTTGTCGACTTCGCGCAGCACCAGCGCCTGCAGCTCGCCATCGGCGACGCCCTGCGCCTCGAAGAAACCACGCATCAGCTTTCGGTTGTTGAGCTGGATGGTGAACGCGCCGATATCCAGCTCGCTGAACACCGAATGGATCACCGCCGGCAGTTCGGCGTCGAAGCGCACGCTGAGCGCGTCCTTGCCGATAACGTCGATGTCGCACTGGTAGAACTCGCGGAAGCGGCCGCGCTGGGCGCGCTCGCCGCGATACACGCGCTGCATCTGGTAGCGGCGGAACGGGAACGCGAGTTCATGCTCGTGTTCGGCCACGAAGCGCGCCAGCGGCACGGTCAGGTCGAAGCGCAGCGCGAGTTCCGGCATGCCCTCGCCCGCACCGCCTTCGGCCGACTTGCCGAGCGCGCCGGTGGACTGCACGAAATACACCTGCCGCTCGGTCTCGCCGCCGGACTTGGTCAGCAGCACTTCGGACAATTCCATCACCGGCGTTTCCACCGGCAGGAAGCCGAAGCGTTCGAAATTTCGGCGGATCGTGTCCAGCATGCGCTGGAAGGCGATCTGGTCAGGAGGCAGCAGCTCCATGACCCCGGGCGGGGTACGCGGCTTGATCAAGCGGGACTCCAGTGGATCGGGCGGCCGCGCCTGCGCGGCGGGTCGCTGAAGGGGGCCGAAAGCGGCACGGTCCGCCACAGTTTAGCGGTTGCGCCCCGTCTTCCCCCAGCGCGGCGCACGCGAGATGAAGGAAATTGCATCCGACCCCTTGCCTCGCCCCCACCGAACTGACTAGAATTTGCGGCTCAGCAGTCGGGGTGTAGCTCAGCCTGGTAGAGCGCTACGTTCGGGACGTAGAAGTCGCAGGTTCAAATCCTGTCTCCCCGACCAACTCCGCAGCGATGCGGTTGCTGACACAGAAAACGCCGGCCAACGCCGGCGTTTTTCGTTTGCGGACGTTGCGAATGTGCGGCGCGGCATCGTCCCACGCCCACGCTTGCGCCTACGGACGGACCCTGGGGCATCATTCGGCGCAGTCCCTTCGCGCGACGCCGCCATGCCCCTGACCCTCGAGTCCTTCGAACAGCACGGCCGCGCCTGCGTGCGCCTGCGCCATCCTCGCGGCGCCACGGCCGATGTGAGCCTGTACGGCGCGCACGTGCTGTCGTGGAAGCCGGAACCGGCCCGTGAACGCCTGTACCTGAGCCCCAACGCCAGCCACCAGCCGGGCAGCGCGATCCGCGGCGGCATTCCCGTGATCTTTCCGCAGTTCGCCGGGCGCGGGCCGCTGGTGAAGCACGGGTTCGCGCGACTGCTGGAATGGCGCTTCGCCGGCCTGCAGGACGCGACGGTACTCGGCGAATCCGCCGTGTTCGAACTGGACGACGACGAACACACCCGCTCGCTGTGGCCGCACCGTTTCGGCGCGCGCCTGCATGTGGCGCTTTCGGCCGATGCGTTGCAGGTCGGGCTGGAAATCCTCAATCGCGACGAATCGCCGTTCGCCTTCACCGCGGCCCTGCACACCTATCTGCGCGTGGTGAAGCTTGCAGCGGTCGAACTGGAGGGCCTGGAATCCGCGCCCTACGAAGACAGCGCCAGGAAGAGCGCGCCGATGCCGGCGTCGAACGCGCCGATCCGCTTCGAAGGCGAACTGGACCGCATCTACGCCGCTTCGCCGCGATCGCTGCGCCTGCGCGATGGCGAATCCACGCTGCACATCGAAGCCGAAGGGTTCCGCGATACCGTCGTGTGGAATCCGGGCGCGACGCTGGCGGCGTCGATGGGCGATCTCGGCGCGGGCGAGCATCTGCGCTTCGTGTGCGTGGAAGCGGGCACGGTGGTGGAGCCGGTGACGCTGGCGCCGGGCGAGCGGTGGCTGGGAGTGCAGCGCTTGCGTGAGTGAGCTGCGGCTCCTGCGGGTAGCCCTAGACCTCCCGCGACTCCGCATGCCTCACCTGCCCTTCCCCGCGCACCACGAACCGCTCGATCGTCAGCGATTCCGCGCCCATCGGCCCGTACGCATGCAGCCGCGTCGTCGAGATGCCGATCTCCGCACCCAGGCCGAGCTGCCCACCATCGTTGAAACGCGACGACGCATTCACCATCACCGCCGAACTGCGCGTGCCGCGCACGAAGGCCTCGGCCGCTGAGGCATCGGTCGTCGCGATGACTTCGGTGTGGTCCGAACCGAAGCGCGCGATATGCGCCAGCGCCGCGTCGAGGTCGTCGACCACGCGCACGGCGATCACCAGGTCCAGATATTCGGCAGCGTAATCGGCTTGCGTCGCCTCGCCCATCCGCGGCGCGAGGGCACGCGACCGCTCGCAGCCCCGCACTTCGACGCCCCGCCCCGCCAGCCGCCCGATCGCGCGCGGCAGGAATTCCGCGGCGACATCGCGATGCACCAGCAGCGTCTCCAGCGCATTGCACACGCCCGGCCGCGACGCCTTTCCATCGACCAGCAGATCCAGCGCCTGCGCGACATTCGCGGACGCATCGACGTACAGATGGCACACGCCCTTGTAATGCTTGATCACAGGAACGCGCGCGTGTTCGGCGACGAAGCGGATGAGGCTCTCACCGCCGCGCGGGATCGCCAGGTCGACCAGGTCCGACAGCTGCAACAGTTCCAGCACGTGCTCGCGCGCAGGATCGGCGACCAGCGAAACCGCGGCCTCCGGCAGCCCTTCCTCGCGCAACGCCGCGTGCAGGCAGGCGGCGATGGCGGCGTTGCTCGCGCGCGCTTCCGAGCCGCCACGCAGCAGCACGGCGTTGCCGGCCTTCAGGCAAAGCGCGGCGGCGTCGGCGGTCACGTTCGGACGCGCCTCGTAGATCATCGCGATCAGGCCCAGCGGAATGCGCTGGCGCTCGATCACCACGCCGTTCGGACGCACGTCGCGACGGGTGACGACGCCTAGCGGATCGTCCTGGGCCGCGACTTCACGCAGCCCCTGCGTCATCGCATCGATCCGCGCATCGTCCAGCTTCAGCCGGTCCAGCACCGCATCGCCCAGCCCGCTCGCGCGGCCGCGTTCCATGTCTTCGGTGTTCGCGGCAAGCACTTCGGCTCGACGATGGGAGAGCGTGTCGGCCATGCGCTCGATCAGGCGACGGCGCGCGTCGCCATCGAGTCGCGCGATTACCGTCGCGGCGTCGCGGGCGCGTTCGGCGAGGTGTCGCACGTAGCCGCTCATGGCGTCGTTTCCCTCTGCGTGGTGTCGAGCAGCACCAGGTCGTCGCGATGCACCACCGATTCGCCGTAACGGAAGCCGAGGATGCCTTCGATCTCGTTGCTGTGACGTCGCGCGATGCGGGCGATCTCGTTCGATCCGTACTGCGCCAGTCCGCGTGCGAAGGCCGTCTCGTCGCCGGTCGCGATCTCGACGACGTCGCCGCGACGGAACTCGCCGTCGATCGACACAACGCCGCCCGGCAACAGCGACGCACCCTGCCGGTGCAGCGCGGCGAACGCACCGGCGTCCACGCGCAAGCATCCCGAGGACGGCGCATGCCGCAGCCATTGCTTGCGTGCACGCAAACGGTCGCCCTGCGCGATCACCAGCGTGCCATGCAGGCGGTCGTCGTGAAGCGCGCGCACCACGTCCGCATCGCGGCCGCAGAACAGCGCCGTCGCGATGCCCGCCGCGCCCGCCTTCGCTGCGGCATCGAGCTTCGTACGCATGCCGCCGGTGCCCAGCGTACCGGCGCCGCCGCTGGCGGCCTGCAGCAGTTCGGGCGTGATGGTGTCCACGCGCGTGACCGGCCGCGCCGACGGATCGCGCGGATGCGCGCTGTAGAGGCCGCCGATGTCGGTGGCGATCAGCAACAGATCGGCATCGACCAGCGAGGCCACGGCCGCGGCAAGGTTGTCGTTGTCGCCGAGTTTGAGTTCGTCGACGGCGACGGCGTCGTTCTCGTTGATCACCGGCAGCGCGCCCAGGCGAAGCAGTTCGCGCAAGGTCGCGCGCGCGTTGAGATAGCGGCGGCGGTTGCGAAGATCGTCGTGCGTGAGCAGCACCTGCGCGACGGGCCGATCCACCAGCTGCTGCCAGAACGTCACCAGCGACGCCTGTCCCAGCGAGGCCAACGCCTGCCGCAAGACCAGACCATCACCGCCGGCACCCACGCGATGCCGCCCCGCTGCGACCGCGCCGGACGACACGAGCACGACTTCGCGCTGCTGCGACCGGGCATGTTCGATGAAGCGCGCCAGCGCGCCCGCATGGCGCGGATCGAGACCGCCCTCCCCCGACAGCAGGCTGCTGCCGACCTTGAGCACGGCGCGGCGCCAGGGCGGCAGGGTCTGCGCGGCGAAATCGGATGCACTCATCGACAGGTCTCCACGCGTCTACTTCGTGCCGTATTCCCAGTCGAACGGCACGCCGGTCTCGCCCAGCACGAACCGCACCAGCTGCGGGAAGCCTGCTTCGCTGCGAACATCGTTGGACAGGATCGCCACGCAGCGCCTGCCCTGCTCGACGCAGACCAGCGTGTTGCCCGTGGTCTCGTTATGGCCGCCCTTGAAGAAGCCGCGGCCTTGCGGGCCGTCGAACACGACCACTCCGAGGCCCGCGGCAAGGTCCTTACGACGTTCCTTCGGCGGCAACTCCGCTTGCAGCGACGGGAACTGCGACTTCGTGGTGATCGCCATCTGCGGCTTCGCCAGTTGCGCACGGCTTTCGGGCGTGAGGCCGTCGCCGCGAACCAGGGCAGCGACGAACTTCGCGAAATCGCCGATGGTGGTATCCATCGAACCGGCCGCGCGCACTTTCGAGCGCTCGTCGTGCGGCTCGACCTTGCCGTTCCCGTCCCAGCCATCGGCGAGGTTGCCGGCGAAATCCGCGCGCCAGATCAGGCTCGTGCGCGGCATGCCGAGTTGCTCGAAGACCTTCGACGTCTCGGTGCCGACATCGATGCCCTTGCCGGTTTCCATCGCGAACTGGAGCGTGTTCAACCCGTCGCCCGAATACGCGTAGCGCGCGCCGGGATCGAAGTGGAAGTGCAGCTTCTCGTCGGGTTCGAGGAAGCCGAAGTTCGCGAAGCCCGTCGCGTGCGTCAGCACGATGCGCGGCGTGATGCGGCGCCAGCGCTCGTCCAGCGCGGTCCAGTCGGCGTAACGATTGGAGGTGTCCGCCGATGCGTACGACGGCAACGGCTGCGGCAGCATGTCGGCGATGGAGGTATCGAGCGTGAAGCGGCCCGCATCGACCTGCCGGAGCACCGTGTAGGCGAACACCGTCTTGGTCAGCGACGCGCCGTACATGATCGTGTCGACCTGCAGCGGATCGCCGGCCTCGTTGCGCACGCCGTGCGCGGCGATGTGTACGGGTTTCCCGTCGTCGATGACGGCGATGGCCAGGCCCTTGGAGCCGGTGTCGCGCATGACGCGCGCGACCTCGGCATCGATGGCGGCCGGCTTCGGGATTTCGTGCGCCGCCAGCGGCGACGCGAACGCAAGCAGTGCGATGACCCAATGGCGCATGGCGCTCCTTTCATCATGGACGGACGAACCGGTGATGCGGAACTGCAACTGCAACTACCACTACGCTCGAACCACTCCATCGTTGCACGTGCACGCGGCACGTGCGGATGGTCAAGCGCCCGAACGGTCCAGCCGTTCCCTCAACGCGTCCAGTCGAAGCTCGGCCGAAGCACCGGGCGAGACGCGTGCCTTCAGGCTCGCCTCGGGATCGCCTTCCGCCCAGCGCGCCGGATCGGCGGCGAGCCGGTACGCCTCGCGGAACGGAAGTCCCTGCCGCGCCATGTCGACGGCGAGGTCGGTGGCGTACATCGACGGATCCAGCGCCTCGCGCATCCGCTCCGTCTTCCATTCCAGGTTGCGCAGCAGGTCCGGCAACAGCTCCAGCGCGTCCAGGCCGCGACCGAAGGCGTGGAAGATCGCGCCCTTCGAGAACTGCAGATCGCGGTGGTAGCCCGACGGCAGCGACAGCAACTGCTCGATCTCCGTGCGCGCGGCGGCGGCAGCGGAGTAGCTGGCGCGCATCAGTTCGATCACGTCCGGATTGCGCTTGTTCGGCATGATCGAACTGCCGGTGGTGTACTGCGACGGCAGCGCGACGAAGGCGAACTCGGCACTGGTGAACAGGCTCAGGTCCCATGCGAGGCGACGCAGGTCGAGCAGTGCGGAGGTCAGCGCCTCGATGGCCGCCATCTCGAACTTGCCGCGCGACAGCTGCGCGTACGCGGCCGACACCTGCATGCGGCCGAAGCCGAGCGCCTGCGTGGTGTGGTCGCGCGCGAGCGGCAGGTTCACGCCATAACCGGCGGCGCTGCCGAGCGGATTGGCATCCACCCACGACAGCGTGTCCGCGGCGCGCTGCGCGTCGTCGATGAAACCTTCCGCCCATGCCGCCCACCACATGCCCAGCGACGACACCACGGCGCGTTGCAGGTGCGTGTAGCCCGGCAGCGGCACGGCCTGCTCGGCCTGCGCGCGATCCAGCGCGACCTGCGCGCTTTCACGGCACGTCGCGACCAGGCGCGCGAGGCGATCCTTCAACCATAACCGCGTGGCGACCAGGATCTGGTCGTTGCGGCTGCGGCCGGTGTGGATCTTCTTGCCGGCATCGCCGAGACGTTCGACCAGGCGCGCTTCGATCGCCGAATGGCCGTCCTCATACTGGTCGTCGAGGACGAAGCGCCCTGCGTTGAAGTCGTCGGCGAGCACCGACAGCTCGCGCTCCAGCCCGGCGAGTTCGTCGGCGGTGAGAATGCCAATCTGCTGCAGGCCCTGCGCATGCGCGCGGCTGGCTTCGATGTCGAACACGAAGAACTCGCGATCGAGGATCACGTCCTCGCCGGCGAGGAACTTCTGGATGCGCGCGTCGACCTTGACGCCGGGTTTTTGCCACAACAGATCGGACATGACGGCCTCGGTGGTTCTTGTATCTTCCATCGCCCCGCATGCGGGACGAACTGCAAACTAACCCGCGTCGCGGGCCTGCGGAATTCCCAGCTGCTCGTCTAAGCCGAACGCCAGGTTGAGGTTCTGCAAGGCCTGCGTTGCGGCGCCCTTGAGCAGGTTGTCCTCGGTGGCGACGACGACGAGACGGCGGCCATCGGGCGACAGCGTGAAGCCGCCCAGCTCGACGTGATGGCGGCCGGCGATGCGGCTGACCCACGGCGCGTCGTCGAGCACGTCCACCAGCGGCTCTCCAGCGTAACGTTCGCGATAACGCGCGAGGACCGCATCCCGATCGAACGTCTGCGAAAGCGGCAGGTTCGCGGTGATGGTGAGCCCACGGAAATGCGGCGCGACGTGCGGCAGGAACTGCACTTCGTGGCCGAGCTGGCGCGTCACTTCGCGCTCGTGGACGTGGTTGGTCAGCGCGTACGGCATCAGGTTGTCGCGCAGCTTTTCCGGATCGTTCTTGTCCGACGGCGACGTGCCAGCACCGGAATACCCCGAGACGCCGAAGCACTGCACCGGGCCGGCGAGCGCATCGAGCATCGGCGCCACCGCCAGCTGCATCGCGGTCGCGTAGCAGCCGGGATTGCTGATGCGACGCTGGCCTTCGTACTTCGCCCGCGTGAGTTCCGGCAGGCCGTAGTACCAGCCATCGTCGAAACGATAGTCGGCGGACAGGTCGACAATTATCGGATCCGCGCCCGCGGCATCGAACGCCGCGACGGCCGCGGCGGCCTTGCCGTTCGGCATCGCCAGCACGACCGCATCGGCGTTCAGCCCCGGCAGTTCCTCGTTCGCCGGCGCCACGTAGCGCAGCTCCGGATCGATCCCCGCCACGCCTTCGAACTGCTCGGCGACGCGCTGGCCGACGAGCTCGCGCGAAGACACGAACGCCAGTTCGAGTTGCGGATGGCCGGCGATGAGCCGGATCAGTTCGGCGCCCACGTAACCACGCGCGCCGACAATACCAACGGACCTGCTCACGTCCGGTCGCTCCCTTGTTCGTGTTGTTCCAGCCGGTACAGCAGATTTCGCTTCACTGCCGGCCATTCGGATTCGATGATTGAAAACGCCACCGTGTCGCGCACGCTGCCGTCGGCATGACGGCGATGGCTGCGGATGACGCCGTCCTGCTTCGCGCCCAGGCGCGCGATCGCGGTGCGCGAGGCGTGGTTGAACCAGCTGGTCTCGAAGCCCACGCAGATGCAGCCCATCGTCTCGAAGGCATGCGTGAGCAGCAGCAGCTTGGCCTGCGTATTCAAACCCGTGCGCTGCACGCGCGGCGCGTAGAACGTGTAACCGATCTGCACGCGCGGCACGGCCGGATCGAGGTCGTAGAAGCGCGTGCAGCCGACGATCCCGCCGTTCGCATCGTGCACCGCGAACGCGAGCGCCTTGCCCTGCGACTGCATCTCCAGCGCGGAGGCGATGTAGCCTTCCACGTCCTTCGGCGCAGGCACGTTGGTGTACCACAGGCGCGACAGCTCGCCTTCGCCCAGCGCGAGACGCAGGCCGGCGGCGTGCTCGGCGCGCAGCGGTTCGAGCACGACATGCTCGCCACGCAGGCTCGGGACGGTGCTCCAGTGATCGGCGTTCGCGCTCATCAGGCCCTTCAATCCTTCAACGTGGCGGTTCGCCCCGCGCAATGCGCGACGCAGCGTTCGATCTCGGCGAAGCTGTCCACTCCGTACCAGAACACCTTCCACTTCTCCTGTTTCAGGCAGCCGTCGGATTCGGCGTAATAGAACGGATTGACCGGGTTGCCGTGGCGCGAACGCCAGAACAGGCGCGGGTTCTGCTCGCGCATCACCTGCCACACGGCGCGGCCCAGGCCCTCGCCCTGCGCTTCGTCGAGCACGGCGAACTTGTCGAGGTAGGTGCCGGCGTCCTCGCTGGTCAGGATCACCGCGGCGCGGTAGTTCTCGCTGACGTAGGCGCGATGCAGCGTCGTGCGCTCGAAGTAATCCGGCAGCAGGCGACGGCCGAACGCGGATTCGATGAGGCCGCGAAGGCGCTCCAGGTCCAGCTCGTTCCACTGCGAGACCTGCAGCACGCGTTCGCCGCGACGCACCAGCGTGCCCGAACCCTTGTGCGTGAACAGTTCCTTCGCCAGCTCCGACGGCTTGGTGATCGACACCGACGAGGTCAGCGGCAGCTTGTCGAGCAGGTCCTTGATCTGTTCGATCTTCACGCGCATGCCGCCGTTGATCCACGGCTGCGACATGAGGTGGTCGTACTCGGTGGACAGGTTGATCGAATCGATCACCTTGCCCGCATCGTCGAGCAGGCCGCCGGTGCCGGTGAGGAAGACGATCTTGTACGGCTGCAACTTCTGCACGAGTTCGTTGGCGGCGAAATCGGCGTTGACGTTGAGGATCTGGCCGGACGCGGTTTCGCCCAGGCTGGCGATCACCGGAATGGAACCGGCGCGCAGGCTGGCTTCGATCGGCGCGAGGTTCACGCGCTTCACTTCGCCCACCAGGCCGTAGGTGTCGCGGTCGAGGTAATCGGCTTCGAATACGCCGGACACAATGGACGTCGCGCGCGCGTCGAACGCCTGCAGCGCCTCGACGAGCTTGAGGTTCTGCGACTGGAACACGCGGCGCACGATGGCGAGTGCTTCGGGCGAGGTGACGCGCAGGCCGTTCACCGTCTGCTTGACGATGCCGGCGGCGGACAGCTCTTCGTCGAGCTGCGGGCCGGCGCCGTGGATCACGATCGGCGTCAGGCCCACATCCTGCAGGAAGGCGAGCGAGGACGTGAGTGCTTCCAGGTCGTCGCGCAGCACCGCGCCGCCGACCTTGACCACGGCGAAGCGCTTGGCGTCCAGCTGCGAGAAGCGCTTGAGGTACTGCGAGATCTCCTTCGCGCTGGCCATGCTCGAAAGCAGGCGCACGATGGTCTGCCTAGTTTGAATATCGCGAGTGTCGTTCACGTATTGCGTTCCAAGTAGCCCGGGTAAGCGAAGCGCCCCCGGGGTCCTGCGATGAGGTTCCCGGGCGTCGTTCGCCCGATTCCGATCAATGTTCGAGGATGCGGGTTACCGATTCGGTGTAGCGCTGCAGCTGCTCCAGCGCGACCCATTCGTCGGCGGTATGCGCCTGGGCGATGTCGCCCGGGCCGTACACCATCGCGGTGAGTCCTGCAGCGGAGAACAGCGAGGCCTCCGTCCAGAAATCCACCGCGTTGCCGATGGGAAGGCCGAGCGCGTCGGCAAGGTCGCGCGCTTCAAGACGGCGGTTCTCCGCATCGGCGACATCGCCCGACGGCAGCGACGGGCCGCGGAAGGTTTCCTCGTAACGCTCCACCGCGCCGGCTTCGATCAAGGTGCCGAAACGTTCGTGCAATCCGTCGATGGACATCGACGGCAGCGGGCGGAACCCGAAACGCAGCTCCGCGCTGGGGGCGATCATGTTCGCCTTGATGCCGCCTTCCACGCGTCCGATGTTGAAGCGCAGGCCGGTCAGGCCACCGAAACGCTGGTGCGCCTGGCTTTCGACATGGTCCAGCGCATGGCCGCCCCAGCGGATCGCCTGGTGCAGCGCACTGGCCTGCATCGCGTTCGCGCCCGACGCGTGGCCCGCGACGCCGCGGAAACGCATCAGCACCGAACTGATGCCGCGATGCGCGAGCACGGCTTCGCACATCGTCGGCTCGGCGACGATGACGTCCTGGAACGGATGGCTGGTGGCGAGGAAGGCCGCGATGCAGCGCGCGTCGTTGGCTTCCTCGTCGGTGGAGAACAGGAACGCGGCATCGCCCCTGGTCATCGACGCGGCGGTCACCAGGCCGGCGGCGGCGCCCTTGATGTCGCAGGCGCCCAGGCCGATCGCGCGGTCGTTGGCGACGCGCAGCACGTGCGGGTCGGCGCTCCACGCTTCGGAGGACGGCACGGTATCCAGGTGCACGTTGAACAGGCGCGTCGGATTGCCGCGCACGGCGAGCATCGACACCGCGCCCGCGCCGTGGTCGATCACGTCGATGCGGAAGCCCGCAAGCTGCGCACGCAGGTAATCGAAAATGCCGCCCGTGCCGATGTCGCGCGGCGGATTGCGGGTATCGAAGGAAACGAGCGCTTCGAGATGTTTGAGGGTTTGGTTGAGCATGACTTGAGTCCAGGAACGAGAGAATAGGAACTGGAAACGAGGATGTGCTCCTCGTTCCCAGTTACTGCTTCATCTCGTTCCTCAGCCCTTCCGGTTGACCTCGGCCCACAGCGTGCTGCTCATGCCGAACAGCTTGATGAAGCCTTCCGCTTCCGCGACGCCCCAGTCGGCCGCCTGCGCGTAGGTCGCGCCCTTGGCGTTGAGGATGTGCCTGGATTCGATGGCGACCGCGGTGACCACGCCGCCCTGCGTTTCCAGCGTGACTTCGCCGTTGACGGTGGACTGGCTGGACTGCAGGAACGCTTCCAGGTCGGTCTTCAGCGGATCGTGGAAGAAGCCTTCGTACACCAGTTCCACCCACTTGCGCGCGACGTCGGGCTTGAAGCGGTTCTGCTGCTTGCTGAGCACGGCCTCCTCCAGCGCGCGATGCGCGGTGAGCAGCGCGGTCAGGCCCGGCGCTTCGAAGATGATGCGGCCCTTCAGGCCGATCGTCGTGTCGCCGGTGTAGAGACCACGGCCGACGCCGTACTGCGCGAACAGGGCGTTGAGCTTCGCGAGCATCTTGTGGCCTTCGATCTTCTCGCCGTCCAGCGTCACCGCTTCGCCATTGGCGAAGCCGATCTTCACGCGCAGCGCCTGCGCGGGCCATTCGGCGCGCGGCTTGCACCAGCCGATCGCGCCCTCGCCCGGCGCCTGCCAGCGGTCGATCTCGCCACCGGACATCGTCAGGCCCAGCAGGTTTTCGTTGATGGTGTACGCCTTCTGCTTGGCGCGCACGCCGAAGCCGCGATCCTCAAGATACTTCTGCTCGTAGGCGCGGACTTCGGTGTGCTCCTTCTGGATCTCGCGGATCGGCGCCACGATCTCGTAATCGCCCAGCGCCTTCACCGCCAGGTCGAAACGCACCTGGTCGTTGCCCATGCCGGTGCAGCCGTGCGCGATGGCCTTCGTGCCCAGTTCGTCGCAGCGCTTGAGCGCAGCGTCGACGATGAGGTAGCGGTCCGACACCAGCAGCGGGTACTGCGACTGATAGCCCTCGCCCGCCCACACGAACGGCTTGACGAAGCCGTCCCAGATCGCCGGGCCGCCATCGACGGTGACGTGCGAGGCGACGCCCAGTTCGGCGGCACGCGCTTCGATGAAGGCGCGCTCTTCGGCGTCCACGCCGCCGGTGTCGGCGAACACGGTGTGCACGTTCCAGCCGCGCTCCTTCAGGTAGGGAACGCAGAAGCTGGTGTCGAGGCCGCCGGAGAAGGCGAGGACGATATCGCGGGTGGTCATGGGGAAAGCCTTGGAAGTGGGGTTTTCAAAAATTGGAATGCGTGGACTGGCGTGCTTACTTCTGCATCAACGAAGCCATGATCGCCTTCTGCACGTGCAGGCGATTCTCGGCTTCGTCGATGGCGATGCATTGCGGGGAATCCATCACCGCGTCGGTGGCCTTCACGTTGCGGCGCAGCGGCAGGCAGTGGCTGAAGACGCCGTTGTTGGTCAACGCCATCTTTTCCTCGTCGACGATGAAGTGCTTGTACTCGTCGCGGATGGGCTTTTCCGGTTCCCAGTTGCCGAAGAAAGGCAGCGCGCCCCAGCTCTTCGCGTAGACGACGTCGGCGCCGCGGTACGAACTTTCGATGTCATGGCTGACGCGGAACGAACCGCCGCTCTCGGCGACGTTCTGTTCGGCCCAGCCGATGTAACGCTCGTCGAGCACGTACTGCGGCGTCGGGCACAGCAGCGTCACGTCCATGCCCATGCGCGTGGCGATCGTAAGCGCCGAGTTCGCCACCGCGGTGTTGAGCGGCTTGGGATGGTAGGTCCAGGTCAGCACGTACTTCTTGCCGCGCAGGTCGCTGGTGCCGAAGTGCTCCTGCAACGCGAGGATGTGCGCCAGCTCCTGGCACGGATGCGTGATCGTCTCCATGTTGATCACCGGCACCGGCGAGTACTTGGCGAAGCTGTTGAGCACGATGTCCTGGCGGTCGTACTGCCAGTCGACGAACTTCGGGAACGCGCGCACGCCGATGAGATCCACGTAGCGGCCCAGCACGCGGGCGACTTCGGCGATGTGCTCCTCGGTGTCGCCGTCCATGACCGTGCCGAGGTTGAACTCGATCGGCCACGCATCCTTGCCCGGCTGCAGCACCACGGCGTGGCCGCCGAGCTGGAACGCGCCCAGTTCGAAGCTCGTGCGCGTGCGCATCGACGGATTGAAGAACACCAGCGCGATCGACTTGCCGCGGAGCTGGTCGCCCAGCTTGCTGCGCTTGAAGTGCGCGGCCTGCGCGAGCAGTACGTCGAGGTCGGCGCGCGACCAGTCCTGGGTGTTGAGGAAGTGCTTGATCGTCATCGACTGCGTTCCAGGGAAAGAAGACTTGCTTCAGGAGTTTCGCTGGGCCGAAAAGCAGAAAAGCCCAGCGCGTAGGCTGGGCTTTTCGTGTGTCACTTCGCCTGTTGCGTCGGCGAATACGAACGTTACCCAGCGGATTGGCGGGTATACGGTCGGCGCGCGCGCGAGGTCATCCCCGCCGCCATCCAGGCGGAGGTGAGCACATCGGCGTCGGCGTAAAGGGCGTTCATGAGGGGGCGAATGCTCGCATGCGACCGGGGCGGGCGCAATACATTTGTGACCTGCCGCGTCAGCGAGCCCGCGGCGGCTGCACGACCGGCGTCACGGAAACCCGGATACGCAGCCGGTTGCCCGGGTCGTCGGCCAGCCGCGAACGGTACTTGGAGCCCTTGTAGGTGTAGTCGACGTCGTAGGCGATGGGGCGACGGAACTCGCGCTCCACGGTCACCGGCTTGCAGTCGCTGGGCGGCGCAGGCTTGTCCTTCTCCTCGCGGCCCAGGGCCTCCTTCACCGCGCCCACCACGCGCGAGAGCTTGGAATCTCCCTTGGCCTCCTCGCACTGTTCCTCGACCGAGCTGGCCTTGAGGGTCTGGTAGACCGGCGTGACGCGCAGCACCTGCGCATAGTCGAAGCGGACGTTCTCCGCCTGGATGACCGTGTTCTGCGACGGCACCTGCTGCTGAGCCTGCGCCGCTGCCGCCCACAGGACCGCGAGGGCCATCACGGCGATGCACCCGGAAGTCGGGGCCGCTTTCGCCGGCAGGGTCGGGACTCGAACGGCCATCACGCTCGCAAGGTAGGGAAATGTTCAGAAAGTGTAAGCGGATACGACGTCCGGGGTCTGAACCCCGCCTTTAGCTTGCCGCAGGTTGCCGCTTCAGGCCGGCTCGGCGGGCCGGACCTCCGGCCGTGGCACTGCCGCTAGAATGGCCGGCACTTCCGGCGGTAGCCCCATGAGCCTGCACCTTTTCAACAGCCTGACGCGTCGGGTCGAACCGTTCGCGCCCCTGAATCCCGCCCGCCCGACGATGTACCTGTGCGGGCCCACGGTCTACAACTTCGTCCACATCGGCAACGCCCGCGGGCCGGTCGTGTTCGGCGTGCTGGCCGACGTGCTGCGCCGCCGCTACGGCGCGCTGGACTACGCCCGCAACATCACCGACATCGACGACAAGATCAACAACGCCGCCCGCGAGCGCGGCGTGCCGATCGGCGAGATCACCACCCGCTTCACCGCCGCGTACCTGGACGACATGGCCGCGCTGGGTGTGAAACCGCAGAACATCCAGCCCGAAGCGACGGCGCACGTCCCGCAGATCATCGAGATGATCCAGCGCCTGATCGACGCCGGCCACGCCTACGAGGCCGAAGGCCACGTGCTGTTCGCCGTCGGCACTTTCGCCAATTACGGCAAGCTCTCGCGCCGCGACCCCGAGGAACTGCTCGCCGGCGCACGCATCGACGTGGCGCCGTACAAGCGCGACGCCGGCGATTTCGTGCTGTGGAAGCCCTCCACCGACGATCTTCCCGGCTGGGAATCGCCCTGGGGCCGTGGCCGTCCGGGCTGGCACATCGAGTGCTCGGCGATGGCCGCCGCGCATCTGGGCGAGACCATCGACATCCATGCCGGCGGCGTCGACCTGCAGTTCCCGCACCACGAGAACGAGATCGCGCAGAGCGAATGCGCCCACGGCGGCAGGATCTTCGCCCGCTACTGGCTACACAACGGCATGCTGAATTTCGGCGGCGCCAAGATGGCCAAGTCGGTCGGCAACATCCAGCGCGCGCACGAACTGGTGCAGCAGTACCCGCCCGAAGCGCTGCGCATCGCGCTGCTGTCGGCGCATTACCGCCAGCCGCTGGAATGGTCGGACGGTCTGATCGAACAGAGCGTGCGAACGCTCGATCGCCTGTACGGAACCTTGCGCGATCTGGCGGATGTCGCGGCCGACGGCGCGATTCCCGCAACGGTCGAGGCTGCGCTGGACGACGACCTCAACACGCCGCAGGTGCTGGCCGAGATCGCCCGCATCGCCGGCGACGCGCGCAAGGCGGAGAACGCCGACGAACGCCGCCGCCTGAAGTCCGAACTGCTCGGCGCGGGCCTCGCGCTCGGCCTGCTGCAGCAGGATCCGGCGGCGTGGTTCGCGCGCGGCACCGACGACAGCGACGATGCCCGCATCCAGGCGCTGATCGACGAACGCATTGCGGCGAAGAAAGCCCGCGATTTCGCGCGTGCCGATGCGATCCGCGACCAGCTCGCCAGCGAGGGCATCCTGCTGGAAGACACGCCGCAGGGCGTGCGGTGGAAACGCGCCTGATGCGACCGTCACCCCGGTGAACGCCGGGGGTGACCTTCGGCTCACCGTGTCTTGTCCCGCCCCGCGTAAAATCACACCGCAATGAATGCCATCGCCGCCCCCACCAGCCCGTTCCCGCTCGAAGCCAGCGCGCGCGATGCGCAGCAGGCCATCCGCGATGAGTTCGCCTTCTTCGGCGACTGGTCCGAGCGCTACCAGTATTTGATCGACCTCGGCCGCAAGCTGCCGGACCTGCCGGCGGAATGGAAAACCGAGGAACACCGGCTCCACGGATGCCAGTCGATGGTGTGGATCGTCGCCGAGGGCGATGCCGACAGGCTGGATTTCCACGCCATCAGCGATTCGGCCATCGTCTCAGGCCTGATCTACCTCGCCCTGCGCGTGTACTCCGGTCGCAGCGCCAGGGAGATCGCCGACACCGACGCGGACTACATCGCCGAGATCGGTCTGGCCAGGCACCTGTCGCCCACGCGCAGCAATGGCCTCGCCGCGCTGCTGGGTTTCATCCGCGAACGCGCGCGCCAGGCGCTGTGAGCCCACAACGGTGAGCGAAGCCGCACCTGCCGATGCCCCCGCCGTTCCGGGCGTCGGCGACCTGCTGAAGAACCGCGGCTTCACCGGACTGATGACGTATCGCCTGCTGGCGATGCTGTCGTACCAGATCGTCGCGGTGACCGTCGGCTGGCACGTCTACGAACTCACCCGCGATGCGTTCGCGCTGGGCCTGATCGGCCTGGCCGAAGTCATCCCCTACTTCTGCTTCGCGCTGTTCGCCGGTTATGCGGTGGACCACCTGCCGCGCCGCAAGCTCGGCATGGCCGCGTGCATCGGCCTGCTGCTGACGACGCTGACGCTGGCCGGCGTCGCCTCCGGCGTGCTGCCGGCGGGTACGTCCTCGTTCGGCACGTTGACCATCTACGCCGCGATTGCGGTCAACGGCGTGGTGCGCGCGTTCCTCGCGCCGGTTTACATGTCGCTGTTCGCGCGCGTGCTCAAGCGCGAGCAGTTCGTGCGCGGCGCGGGCGTGAGCAGCGTGGTGATGCAGTCGGGCCTGGTGCTCGGACCGGCGGCCGGTGGCCTGCTGGTGGCCTGGGGCGGCAAGAGCGCGGCGTACCTGGTCGCTGCGGCATTCGCGGCGGCGGCAGCGATCGCGGTGATCACCATCCGCGTGACCGAACCCCCGCTCCCGGCCGAGCGCGCACCGATCTTCAAGAGCATCGGCGAAGGCCTGCAGTTCGTCTTCAAGACGCAGGTCGTGCTGGGCGCGCAGGCGCTGGACATGTTCTCGGTGCTGTTCGGCGGCGCGGTGGCGCTGCTGCCGGCGTTCATCAGCGAAATCCTGCATTACGGGCCCGAGGCGCTGGGCCTGCTGCGCGCCGCGCCCGCGGCCGGCGCGGTGGTGATGGGCGTCTACCTGGCGCGCCGCCCTTTGCAGCGCCATGCGGGACGCATCCTGCTGATCGCCGTGGCGGGCTTCGGGCTCAGCATCATCGGCTTCGCGCTGTCTCGACAGTTGTGGGTGTCGGCGCTGATGCTGATGTGCTCGGGCATGTGCGACGGCGTGTCGGTGGTGCTGCGTTCGACGATCCTCCAGCTCGCCACGCCCGACCACCTGCGCGGACGCGTGTCGTCGATCAACGGCATCTTCATCGGTTCGTCGAACGAACTGGGCGCGTTCGAATCCGGCGTCGCGGCGCGATTGCTGGGGCTGGTGCCGTCGCTGATCTTCGGCGGTTGCATGACGCTGGCGGTGGTGGGCATCACGGCGAAACTCGCGCCGAAGCTGCGCCGGCTTGATCTTCGCGACCTGCACTAGCGCTGTCGCAGACGCGCATGTCGAAGATCGCCGACGCCACCGCCCTTGAAACGCATCGCATCTGCGAAGGCTTGCAGGCGTTCAACCGCGCCGCCGTCGGATCGATCGAATCCACGCCGATCCAGCTCGCGGCGAAGGACGAAGACGGCGAACTGATCGGCGGCATCGTCGGCGAAGTGCTGCTGGGATGGCTCGAAATCCATGTGCTGTGGCTGCACGACGACGCCCGCGCGAAAGGCCATGGCGCAGCCTTGCTGCATGCCTGCGAACAGCGCGCGGTCGCGATGGGCGCGCATTCGGCGCGACTGGATACCTTCGACTGGCAGGCCGAGGCGTTCTATCGCCACCACGGCTACGAGCGCTTCGGTGTGCTGGAAGGCTATCCGGACACGCACCAGCGCATCTTCATGGCGCGGCGCCTGACCGCGCGCTAGCCGCGCATCGCAACCCAGCTTTCGTACAGCCCGCCCTCGCCTTCCGGCCGCAGCGCCTGGACCGCAAGCGTCTGCCGCGCCGGCGGCAACGCCATCTGCGCGTAGACCGCGGCGGTCGACAGGCCGAACGGCTCGCCGTCCTCGTTCGAATAGGCGTAGTACGCGCGCGTCACGCCGCACAGGTGCATCGCGGCCAGGCACATCGGGCACGGGTGGCCGCTGGCGTAGACGACGGCGCCGTCCAGGCGCGGCGAACCGGAGCGCTGTGCGGCTTCGCGGATCGCCAGCAGTTCGGCGTGCGCGGTGGGATCGCTCGTCGCGTGGATGCGGTTGGCGGCGCGCGCCAGCACTTCGCCGTCGCGCACCAGCAACGCGCCGAACGGGCGGCCGCCATCGGCGACGTTCGCGCGCGCCAGGGCGATGGCTTCGCGCATGAATTCCTCGTTCATGGAATCGATGGATTCGGGCATGGTCGGCTCCGGGCGTCGCGGGAGTTCCAGCATGCATCGCGCGCAACCGCCGCGCATGGACCGGATCGGGCCGCATTCCAACCTCGGCGCCGCAAAAAAGAAAAAGCCCGGCGCGGGGCCGGGCTTCTTCGTGACACTGCGACGCGGGATCGGCGAATCAATCGCCCATCTGCTTCTGCAGGTGTTCCCAGCGCTCCTGGGCATCGATGGTGCGCTCGGCGGTAAGGCGCGCTTCCAGGCGCTCCAGGCCGATTTCCTCGCCCGTGTCGACGCAGTAACCGTAGTCGCCCGAATCCACGCGCTTGAGCGTGCTGTCGATCTTGCTGATCAGCTTGCGGTAGCGATCGCGCGTGCGCAGTTCGAGCGAGTTCTCCGTCTCGCGGGTGGCGCGTTCGGCTTCGTCGCCAACGTCGCGCACTTCGTCCTTGAGGTTCTCGATGGTCTGCTTGGATTCCTCGACCAGGTCGGTACGCCAGCCCAGCAGGCGCTGGCGGAAGTACTCGAGCTGGAGGGGGTTCATGTATTCCTCGTCCACCGTGGGCTTGTAACCCTGCGGGACGAGCGGGCGGCCGGTGGCCTCATCTGTCTGGTACGGCACGACTTTGACCTTGCCTTTCGGCGCGGGTGCCTGCGGCTTGGCGACGACGGCAACGGCTACCTTGCCGGCCGGACGCGGAGCGGTCTTGGTCGCGGGAGTGCTTGCGGCCGCCGCTTTGGTTGCAGGCGCCTTGTTGGATACGGGTTGTGTCACTGGATTCTTGGCGACTTCTGGCTTGCTGGCGACCGGTTTCGCCGCCGGGGATTCGACGGCCGGGCGCACTGCTGCGGGTTTCTTGACGACAGGCTTGCTCTCCGGCTTCGCGGCCGTGGGCTTGCCTTCCTGGGGGGCGGCGGCCTTCACCGGCGTGGACTTCACCGGGGGGGCTGCCTTCTTTGCGGGCGCCGGAGCCTGCTTGGCGACCGGCTTGGGTGCCGGAGCCGCCTTCTTGGCGACCACGGGCTTCCTGGTGCTGGCGACCGGCTTGGCCGGCGCCTTCTTCGCCACCGCGGCCTTCTTGGCGACGGGCTTGGTGGCGGGAGACTTCTTCGCCGCAGCGGCCTTGGTGGCGGCCGGCTTCTTCGCCGGTGCTGCCTTCTTGGGCGGCGCGGCCTTCTTCGCGGCCGGCTTCTTCACCGCGGTCTTCTTCGCTGCGGGTTTGCTGGACGCGGCCTTCTTTGCAGCCGGCTTGACGGTCTTCTTGACGGCCTTGGCGGCCTTCTTCGCGGTTTTTTTCACTGCCACGAGCGACGTGTCCTTCTGATCCCTGAGGACCTCCGGACGACAGTCCGAAGGCGGTGTGGAGCACAGCATGCCCCACTTCGTGTCCGCGCAGCATGACATCGCATGCATGTGCCGGACACCGTCCGCGGGACCTCGATCGTGCTGGTTCCGCGAAGGTCGTTCGATCCGGAGATCGACCGAAAACTGGAGCCTTGTGACGGGAAAGCGCGCTGTTATACCCTGCCCCGGCACCTGCGGCAACCGCATATTCAGATGCCTGTCCGCATTAAGGAACCGTGATCGACCGTCTGCTCATCGTCCTGCTGCGAGGCTACAAGCGCTGGATCAGTCCGCTGCTTGGCCCGCGCTGCCGTTTCCATCCGACGTGCTCGGAATACGCCATGCAGGCCATCGCCCGTTTTGGCGCGTTCAAGGGCAGCTGGCTGGCGTTTAGGCGCATCCTGCGTTGCCATCCCCTTCACCCGGGCGGGATCGATCCCGTACCCGAACCTACCTCCGGGAAACCCACATGCCATCGACACTGATCGTCAACGCCCGCCTGGTCAACGAAGGCCGCGAATTCGACGGCGACCTGCGCTTCGAGGACGGGCGGATCGCCCAGATCGGCACAGGCCTGTCGGCGCGCGCGAACGAAACGGTGATCGACGCCGGCGGCCGCCGCCTGCTGCCGGGCATGATCGACGACCAGGTGCACTTCCGTGAGCCGGGCATGGAATACAAGGCCGACATCGCGACCGAATCGGCCGCCGCGGTCGCGGGCGGCCTGACCTCGTTCATGGACATGCCCAATACCAATCCGCCCACGCTCGACGCCGAGGCGCTGGAGAACAAGTACCGCCGCGCCGCCGGCCGCGCTTGGGGCAACTACGGCTTCTACATGGGCGCGAGCAACGACAACCTCGCCGCGATCCAGTCGCTGGATCCGCTCGCCGCGCCCGGCATCAAGGTGTTCATGGGCGCGTCCACCGGCAACATGCTGGTCGACAATCCGGAGGTCCTCGACGGCATCTTCCGCGACGCGCCGACGCCGATCATCACCCATTGCGAAGACACGCCGATGATCGACGCCGAACTCGCCCGCTACAAGGCGAAGTACGGCGACGACATCCCCGCCGCGTGCCATCCGGACATCCGTTCGCGCGAGGCCTGCATGAAGTCGACGCAGCTGGCGCTGTCGCTGGCGCGCAAGCACGACACGCGCCTGCACGTGCTGCACATCAGCACCGCCGACGAGCTGGCGCTGTTCGAAGCCGGCCCGCTGATCCGCGCCGACGGCAGCCGCAAGCGCATCACCGCCGAAACCTGCATCCACTTCCTGCGTTTCGATCGCGCCGACTACGCGCGGCTTGGCAACCTGATCAAGTGCAATCCGGCGATCAAGGACGCGAGCGATCGCGAGGCCCTGATCCAGGCGCTGACCGACAACATCATCGACGTGCTCGCCACCGACCACGCGCCGCACACGCTGGAAGAAAAGGCGCGCCTGTACACCAGCGCGCCGAGCGGCCTGCCGCTGGTGCAGTACGCGCTGGTCGCCGCGCTGGAACTGGTGCACGAAGGCCGCCTCACCACCTCGCAGGTCGTGCAGAAGTTCGCGCACGCGCCGGCGCAGCTGTTCGACGTGAAGGAACGCGGCTTCCTGCGCGAAGGCTATGCCGCCGACCTGGTGCTGATCGACGACACGCCGTTCACCGTGCAGCGCGAGGACGTGCTCTCCAAGTGCGGATGGTCGCCATTCGAAGGTACGACGTTCCGTTCGCGCATCGCTTCGACCTGGGTCAACGGCGAGCTTGCATGGGACGGTCGCCAGCTGGTCGGACAGCCGCACGGACAGCGCCTGGCGTTCGATCGATGAAATTCGTCCGCACGATCGCGCTGTCGCTGCTGGCGACGGCGATGGCGGGCTGTGCCGCGGCATCGGCACAGGCCGTCGCGCCCACCGTCGCGCAGGCATCCGCCGCTGCCGCGAATAACACCGATACGCGTGTGGTGTTTCCGGCTTCGGTGCAGCAGGGCTCGCTCGTGCTGGGCAAGGTGCCGGCGAATGCGACGGTGCGCTACGGCACGCGCGTGTTGCGGCCGACGAACTACGGAACGGTGGTGTTCGGCATCGGGCGCGATGAAGCCGGGCCCGTCAGCGTCGAGGTCACCACCGCCGATGGTCGTACGCAGACCACGCGCGTGGCAGTGACCCCGCGCGACTGGCCGGTCGAGAACGTACGCGGCGTGCCGCCCAAGACCGTCGAACCGCCGCCGGAGATCGCCGCGCGCATCGAACGCGAACAGGCGCGGGTCGTCGCCGCGCGCGCACGCGACGACGATCGCGCCGACTTCGCGCAGGCGTTCGTGTGGCCGGTGAAGGGCCGCATCAGCGGACGTTTCGGCAACCAGCGCGTGTACAACGGCGTGCCGAAATCCCCGCACTCGGGGATGGATATCGCGGCACCGACCGGCACACCCGTGCTCGCGCCGGCATCGGGCATCGTCACCTTCGCCGCCCCGGACCTGTACCTTACCGGCGGCACGCTGCTGCTGGATCACGGCCACGGCGTGAGCTCGAATTTCCTGCACCTGTCGCGCATCGACGTGAAGGTGGGCGATCGCGTGCAGCAGGGCCAGGTGATCGGCGCGGTGGGTGCGACCGGTCGCGCGACGGGGCCGCATCTGCATTGGGGGATGAACTGGTTCGATGTGCGCGTGGATCCGCTGCTGGTGTTGGAGCGCAGCCAGTAAAAGTTTGTTGTTTACCGTGGCTACGCGCTGCGGCGCGTTTTTCGCTGCGGTAGTTCAGTGCATCGCGGCGCGGTTCGATGTGCGCGTGGATCCGCTGCTGGTGCTTGAACGGACGCAGTAAGGCCCGCTGTTCGCTCTTGTAGCCCGGGTAAGCGAAGCGCACCGCGCCGCCGGGCAATTCAGTTTCCACGGCGATGAACGCGCCGCAGCGCGTTGCACCATTAACGTGTGATGGTTTTCTTGAGCCTGTCACGCGCCCCCGGGTGCGCTTCGCTTACCCGGGCTACGGGATCAGGACGGGTTCCATCGCACCAAGGCCGCACACCTCACATCACCGTACTCGTCCCGTGCGAGTTCGCCGCATTCGACACCGGCGTGGCCGCCGTCGTGCGCAGGCGTGAGGCCGTGTAGCCGGTGACGCGATCGCGGCCGGCGGCCTTGCTCGCGTACAGCGCCGCGTCGGCGCGTTCCAGGAGTTTCTCGACCGTCTCGCCGTAATGCAGTTCGGCCACGCCCAGGCTCAGGGTCGTGTTGAACAGGCGGTTCTCGATCGAAAGCGGCCGGCAGTTCACCGCCGCACGCAGGTTTTCCGCGACGCAAAGCGCTTCGCGCAACTGCGTGTCCGGCAGCACGACCAGCACTTCGTCGCCACCGTAACGCCCGAACAGGTCGTAGGTTCGCAGGCGATTTCGCGTGCGCAGCGCGACGATCCGCAAGGTCTGGTCGCCGACGCGATGGCCGTGCGCGTCGTTGATGCGCTTGAAGTAGTCGATGTCGAAGAACACCACCGACAGCGGACGGCGTCCGCGGTGCGCCGCTTCGGCCAACGCTTCCAGCCGCTCGTTGATCGCCGATCGCGTGAGTGCGCCGGTCAGCACGTCGTAGGTCGCCAGCCGGCTCGCATGGTCGCGGTCGCGGCGCATCTGGTGCATGTGGTCGGTGAGGCCGATGGTGAGCACCAGCCCGCCCATCGCCAGGCCGATCGGGAACGCGTACTCCATCCACTCCGGATTGCGCCAGCCGCCCAGCAGTTCGCCCAGGCGCAGCATCACCAGCGCGATCATCGGCGCCCACGACAGCACCATGAAATACGCTTCGCGCTGGCGGCCCCACGCGGCCCTGACGCTGACCGCGAACGTCGTCACCGCCGACACCAGGAATACGGAGTTGGCCACCCACGCCAGCCAACCCGCGGCGGTACCGAGGTTGGCCAGCAGCAGCACCAGCAGCGCGGCGTTGCAGCCGTGGAGGACACGCATGAAACGCGGATGGCGTTCGGGCAGGTTGAGATAGAGCGCGACGAAGCTGTTGCTCGCCACCACGCCCAGCAATCCGAACATGCGGCCCACGCGCGGATCCAAGCCGACCAGTTCCGCCAGCCACGGCACCGCGCGCACTTCGCCGCCGACGCATGCCAGGTAGAACGCCTGCGCGGCAAGCGTCAGCGAAAGATAGGCGTATGTCCGCTCGCCGATCCCGACCCAGAACCCCACCGCCAGCAACGCCAGCACCACCAGCGTTCCCAGCACGAAGGTGCGCAGCGCGACATGGCGCAGGTCCTGCCGATGCACGGCAGCGAGCGGTTCTACGTCCACGGACATCGCGTTGGGCGAAAGCGCGCTCACGCGCAGGTAGATGGATTCGCCGGTCGCCAGGCCCTGCGGCAGCGGTATGACCAGCGCACGCGTCGAGAATTCGGAGTCGGCGTCGGCACCGATCAGCGCACGGCGCACGGGGATCGCGTCGCCGGGGCGCCAGACTTCGACCCGGTTGAGGTAGGGGAAACGCAGGACCAGGTTCGGTGAATCGGCCGGCTGGACGGCCTCGCGGGCGGTCAGGCGCCACCAGCGCGGGCGGCGGGTCGTCTCCTGGATGGCCTGGCCTTCGACGCTGGCGAATTCGCCTTCGTGGCGGCCGGATAGGACTTCCAGCGGGACCGGGTCGTCGTCGAGGCGGGACACGTCGAACAGCTGCGCCGACGCGGACGTCGCCACCAGCATGCTGAATGCCGCGAACGCGGCCTGCCACCACCGACGAAAGGGCTTCCCCATGACCCGTCTAGGCCCCCGAGCAAGGTCGGGGAGCATACCTTAATGAGACGGGCGTCGCGGAACGGGCCGACGAAGGGCAGCGCGACCGGGGCCGACGGCGCCCCGCAGGGTCAGGTCGGGGCGCCCTGCCCGGTCACCCGCGCGACGGCGTCGTGGGCGTGGAGGCTTTCGAAATGCGAGACCTGGGCGTCGAAGCGCTCGATGCGCGGGTCGGCCGACAGGGCGGCGGCGACCCGGCGGGCTGCGTCTTCGCAGAACATCAGGTTCTCGGCGTTGAGGCGGGCGAAGGCCTGCTCGTCCTCGCGCTTCACGGCCGTCTGCACGGGCGTGGCAAGCGCGGCTTCGAGGGCATCGATCAGCGCCGCCAGCGGCACCTCGTCGAAGGCCGGGCGCAGTTCCACGCGCACGTCGGCGCGGCTGCGCTGGGCGTGCGGGGTGGCGGCCAGGCCGCGCTCGGAGGCGAGCCATTCGCTCACCACCGCTGTCGACAGCGGACGCGCCGCGGCGAAATCCTCGGCGAAGCGTTCGGCGTTGAGCTGGCGCGAGAGCGCCGCCGAGGCCGGGCAGGTGCTGGAATATTCGACAGAGAAGGCCAGCGCCAGGTGCAGGTGGCCATCGCGCAGGGTCGCGTCGATCTCCACCGGATAGCGCTTCCAGCCCGCGTTGTCGCTGGCCAGCGCACGGCGCAGGAGGAGCTGTTCGTAGCGCAGCACCAGGCGTGCGGCCGTCGAGATGCCGCCCTGCTTCTCGACCAGCGTCTGCAGCACGCGACGCAGGCCGGCGGGCGTCACCGTCTCGCTGGCGAAGGCATTCTGCAATTGCAGGTACATGCGCGACATGTGGATGCCGCGGGCGTTGGCGTCCTTCAGGTCGACGCTGACGTCGACGGACGCGGCGACGGTGATCGCCTCGCCGTCGGGCCCGGCCACGCGAAGCGGCAGGGCGATGTTGGACATGCCGACCCAGTCGAGCGGACGCGCCGCGGCGGCGGCGTCGAAGGCTACATCGGGGAGACGGCGCGGAGTGGTGGAAGTCGTGGTCACGGCGGACGTAATGGGGTTGGCGCGGGGGAGCGCAAGCCGGGCCATTGTAGCGGCCGCATCCGGACGGCCAGCCGGACAGGCTGCAACAGTCAGTTTCGGGGCATCGCGGCGCCTATCGCGACGATAGGCACCGCGGACAGGTTCAGCCGCGGGCGCCGCGCCACGCGGTCCAAAGCGCGGACCACGGCGGCAGCGGCAGAGAGGCATCGCCGCGACGCAGGCGCTGGCGTGCAAGGGCGTTCCATACACGACGCGGCCGGCTGGCCTCGGCATGGGGCCAGGCTTCGAGCAATTCGGCAGCCCAGGCGCGCGTCGTGGCGCCCTCGCCCGCCCGGGCGATGACGCTCATCGGCACGGCCGCTTCGCCGGTTTGCGCGAGGCGCGCGTGCAGCAGGCTCGACTGTGCGGCGGGCGCGCTGGCAGGCGTCGCATCGAACAGCGCCGCCTCGATCTGCGCCACCGCCTGCGCGAACGGCGCAAGCACGGCAAAGGCTTCGTCGCGATCGCGCGGACGCTCGCGGGTTTCGCGCAGCGAGGGAATCGCCGCGCCGAGCGTCGTCCACGGCGCCGGGAGTTTCTGCAGCGTAAGGCCCAGCGGATGGCGGCGCAGGCCGCGCGACCAGCCCTGCAGTTCCTCCATCCACCACGCGAGCTTCGCCTCGCCCGGACGCGCGTCGCTGCCGCCCCAGGCGGCGTCGGTCAGTTCCTGCTGCAATGCCGCCCACGCGAGCGCGACATCGCGCTGCTGCGGCGGCACGAAGGCCTGTGCGACCGCCCATTCCGGCCAGCGCGCACGCCACTTGTCGAGGAAGCTGTCGAGCGCTTCGTCGCGTGCCGGGCCAGGGCCTGCCGGCTCGTGATCGCCATGCGTCTGGCTGGTATGTCCGGCCTCGCTCATCGCGTGCCCGGCCACGCCTGCGCGTCGATCAACTGCGACGGCAGATCGATCATGACGTCGCCCTGCCACGCGACCGGGTTGTCCTCGTCCAGGCGATAACCCCACAGCGCGACCACCGACGGCATGCCGGCTGCGCGCGCGGCGATGATGTCGCGCTCGTCGTCGCCGACGTAGACGCACAGCGACGGCTCCACGCCGATGCGTTCGGCCGCGACGATGAGCGGCAGCGGATCGGGCTTGCGCGCGCTCAGCGTGTCGCCGCCGATCAGCACCGCGCAGCGCTGCTCCCAGCCGAGAACGGGCATCAGCTGGCGTGCGAGGTATTCGGGCTTGTTGGTGACGATGCCCCAGATGCAGCCGGCGCCTTCCAGCGCGGCGAGCATCGCGTCGACGCCTTCGAACAGCGTGCCGTGCTTGCCCAGCGCATGCTGGTAGGCGTCGAGGAACTCGGGAATCCAGCGCTCGCGCTCATCGTGCGGGACGTCGGGGAATGCGGCGGCGACCATCGCGCGCGCGCCCTTGGACACGTGCGGACGCAGCTGTTCCAGCGGCATCGGCGGCTGGCCGCGCTGGGCGCGCATCGCGTCGATCGCCGCGACCATGTCGGGCGCGCTGTCGAGCAGCGTGCCGTCCAGGTCGAACAGCACCGCCTTCGGGAACGTCACCGCTTCGGCCACGGCCATCAGGCGAGGTCCGGCTTCGTCGCGCAGGCGAGATAATTCACGTCGGTGCGCGAGATCACGCGCGCACTGTTGCGCCACGGCTCGTACATCAGGCCGCTGACGTCGTTCAACGCCAGCCCCGCTTCGCGCAGCCATGCGCCAAGTTCGTGCGGCTTGATGAAGTCGCGATACTGATGGGTGCCGCGCGGCAACAGGCGGGCGACGTATTCGGCGCCGACGATGGCCAGCGCGAACGCCGCCGGCGTGCGGTTCAACGTGGACAGGTACAGCGTTCCGCCCGGACGCAGCAACGTCGCGCAGGCGCGGATGATCGAGCCCGGATCTGGCACGTGTTCGAGCATCTCCATGCAGGTGATGGCATCGAACTGCCCCTGCATTTCCCCGGCCAGCGATTCGACCGACTGCAGGCGGTAGTCGACCTTCACGCCCGATTCCAGGCCGTGCAGGCGCGCGACCTTCACCAGCTCCGGCGCGAGGTCCAGCGCGGTGACCTGCGCGCCTTCGCGCGCCATCGCCTCGCTCAGCAGGCCCGCGCCGCAACCGACGTCGAGCACGCGTGCGCCACGAAGCGGCGTGCGCGCGGCGACGTAGCCAAGACGCGCGGGATTGAGCGCATGCAGCGCCTTCTGCGGACCTTCGGGATCCCACCAGCGCTGCGCGAGCGCGCCGAACTTGTCCAGTTCGGACTGGGTGAAATTTGCGTCGGTGGAAGTTTGGGTCGTCATCGAATTCTCCAGGATCGAACTCTCCAGGAATGTCACCCCCGCGCACGGGGATCCATGCACGAAGCGCTTACCGCGCGATCACGTCAGCCGGATCGCCGCGATCCGCTCGCGCCATTGCCGCGCGTTGGCAACCAGCGCCGCCGCGTCCATGTCGACGAGCAGGCGTTCGCGCAACTTCGTGCGGCCGGCGATCCACATGTCGCTCACCTGGTGGCGACCGGTCGCGTAGATCAGCTGCGAGACGACGTGGTGCAGCGGCTGCGTTTCGATCTGGCCGAGGTCCACGCAGACCAGGTCCGCCTGCTTGCCCGGTTCGATCGAACCGACGAGCGCGTCGAAGCCCAGCGCGCGCGCGCCGCCGAGCGTGGCGGCATGCAGCGCGGTGGCGGCATCGAACGCGGAGGCGTCTTCGGCCACGGCCTTCGCAAGCAGCGCGGCCGTGCGCGTCTCGCCGAACATGTCCAGGTCGTTGTTGCTGGCGCAGCCGTCGGTGCCGATGGCGACGTTCACGCCCGCCTTCACCAGCTTGCCGACCGGGCAGAAGCCCGAGGCGAGCTTGAGGTTGGATTCCGGGCAATGCACCACGCTCACGCCGCGCTGCGCGCACAGCGCGATTTCCGCGTCGGTGAGCTGCGTCATGTGCACGGCGATCAGGCGGTCGTTGACCAGGCCCAGGCGATCCAGCCGCGCGATCGGGCGCTGGCCGAGCTTGGCGTGCGACTCGACGACTTCGTGCGCGGTTTCGTGCGTGTGCAGGTGCACGGGAATGTCGAGCTGGTCCGACAGCATGCGGATGCGCTCGAAGTTCTCGTCCGACACCGTGTACGGCGCGTGCGGCGCGAAGGCGGTGGCGACCAGCGGATCGTCGCGCCACTGGTCGTGCACTTCGCCGGCACGTTCGAAGTATTCCTCGGACGTCTTCGCCCACGCGGTGGGGAAATCGATCACCGGCAAACCGACGCGCGCGCGGAAACCGTGCTGCTTGTAGACCGCGGCCTGCACGTCGGGGAAGAAGTAGTTCTCGTTGGCGCAGGTGGTGCCGCCGCGAAGCATTTCGGCGATCGCCAGCGCGATGCCGTCCTCGATGAACTCCGGCCCCATCACCGCGCCTTCGACGGGCCAGATGTGGCCTTGCAGCCATTCCATCAGCGGCAGGTCGTCGGCGATGCCGCGCAGCAGCGTCATCGGGTTGTGCGTGTGCGCGTTGACCAGGCCGGGGATGAGCGCGGCGTCGGGTCGCGAGACGGTTTCCTTCGCGGCGAAGCGCTCGCGCGCCTCGCGGATGGGCAGCACCGCGAGGATCGCGCCATCGCGCACGGCGACGGCGTGCTGTTCGAGCACGACGGCATGCGGGACGACCGGCACCACCCAGCCGGCTTCGATCAGCAGATCGCAGGGTTCGGGAGTGCGGTCGTGGGTCATGCGTTCTCCGTCGTCCCGGCGAAGGCCGGGATCCAGTTCGGAGCCGGTGCGGCGCGGCGCGGCAACGGCTTTCGTGCTGTCAGTTTCCAGCGCCAACGCTTCGGGAAGAAGGCAGGCGCGTCATTGCAATCCCCGGCCATCGGGCACAGCCCGATGGCGCTCGGTGCCGCGCGAGGCAGTGCCTCGCAAGCGCGGCACCTCGCCCCTGCCTCCGCAGGGATGACGATTCGGCAAAGGCGCGTCCGCTATGCGGACGCGCGCCGAATCGTCACTTGACGCGGCTGACGTACTCGCCCGAACGCGTATCGACCTTGATGATTTCTTCCTGGCCGACGAACAGCGGCACGCGGACCACCGCGCCGGTTTCCAGCGTGGCCGGCTTGCCGCCGCCGCCGGAGGTGTCGCCACGGACGCCCGGGTCGGTCTCGGTGATCTTCAGCTCGACGAAGTTCGGCGGCTGGACGGCGATCGGCGTGCCGTTCCACAGCGTCACCACGCACGCTTCCTCGCCCTTGAGCCACTTCTCGGCGCCGCCCATGCCGGCCTTGTCGGCCTGCACCTGCTCGAACGACTCCTGGTTCATGAAGTGCCAGTACTCGCCGTCCGAGTAGAGGTACTGCATGTCGGTGTCGACGACGTCGGCCTGCTCGACGCTGTCGGTCGCCTTCATGGTCATTTCGACCACGCGGCCGGACTTGATGCTGCGGTACTTCACGCGGGTGAAGGCCTGGCCCTTGCCCGGCTTGACGTACTCGGTCTCAGTGATGATGCACGGGTCGTTGTTGACCAGGATCTTCTGGCCGTTCTTGACGTCGTTCATGCCGAGGCTGGCCATGAGTGGAACTCCTGCGTAGGTGAATAGGTGTCGCCCGGCCCGCCCCAATGCGGGCGGGAGGCTAGAATGTCGGGCTGTTGTGCCCGGCCGATGGCCGCGGCGCAAGGAAAACCGGTCCGCCATGATACCTGCTGCCCCCACCCCTCTTCACCCTGCCCCGTCCCCTGCGACCCCGCCGCGCTGGCAACAGCTGTGGCGCGATGCCGTGCGCGACCCGCGCGAGCTGCTGGCGATGCTGGGGCTGGACGCGCAGGGGCTCGAGCTGTCCGACGAGGCCGCCGCGCAGTTCCCGCTGCGCGTGCCGCACGGGTTCGTCGCCCGCATGCGCCAGGGCGATCCGGCCGACCCGCTGCTGCGCCAGGTGCTGCCGCTGGACGCCGAAATGCACCCGATGCCGGGCTTCACGCTCGACGCCGTCGGCGACGGCGCCGCCAAGGCCGGCCATGGCCTGATCCGCAAGTACAACGGCCGGGCGCTGCTCATCGCCACCGGCTCGTGCGCGATCCACTGCCGCTACTGCTTCCGCCGCCACTTCCCCTACGCCGAGGAAACCGCGGCGGCGGCGGGCTGGCGCGACGCGGTGGAGGTCATCCGCGCCGATGCCACCATCGACGAGGTGATCCTCTCCGGCGGCGATCCGTGGTCGCTGGCGACGCCGAAGCTGGCCGAACTCACCGACGCGCTGGCCACGGTCCCGCATCTCAGGCGCCTGCGCATCCACACGCGGCTGCCGGTGGTCCTTCCCGAGCGTGTCGACGATGCGCTCGTGGACTGGCTCGCGGCCCTGCCCTGGCCGGTCACCGTCGTCCTGCACGCCAACCACGCGAACGAGTTCGACGCCTCCGTCGATGCGGCGCTGGCCCGCCTGCGCGGCGCCGGCGCGATGCTGCTCAACCAGGCGGTGCTGCTGCGCGGGGTCAACGATTCGGTCGAGGCGCTCGCCGCACTGAGCGAGCGCGGTCACGCCGCCGGCGTGCTGCCGTACTACCTGCACCAGCTCGACCGCGTGCAGGGCGCGGCGCATTTCGAAGTCCCCGACGACACCGCGCTGCGCCTGCACCGCAAGCTGGCCGCACGCGTTTCGGGCTACCTCGTGCCTAAGCTGGTGCGCGAAGTCGCCGGCGATCCGGGCAAGCGTCCGCTGTAGTCGACACCGGCAACGCGCCATACTCGGCATCGTCCACGCGACGGCTGTCTCAAGTCCGCAGCAACAAGGTCGTTAAACCGTCATATCCCCCAAAAACTTGCGTGCGCGAATGGACTGGACACTCCTGTTCATGTCATAACTCGTGCCTGGGGAGGTGACGCAATGCAATTCGGGAAAGACACGGCGCTGCGCCTGCTGATCGTCGACGACAGCGTCGAGGCGGCCGAGGCCATCGTCAGCGGGCTGCGCAACAGTGGTATTGCGGTGCGCCCGTCGCGACCGGAAAACGAAGGCGAACTGGCGACGCTCATCGCGAACCAGGCGCCTGACCTCGTACTCGCCGCGCGCGAGGCCACGCTGGTTCCGATCACCAAGGTCATGCAGGCGGTGGACGCCAGCGGCAAGGACCTGCCGGTCCTGATGCTGCTCGACTCCGTCGACGACTCGCGCCTGCTGGAGATGGTCACCCTCGGCGCGCGCGGCATCCTCCTGCGCCGCAGCGGCGAGCACATCCAGGTGCGCGTGCGCCAGGAGTGGGCAGACCTGGAGGCGCGCCGTTCGCAGCGCCGCCTGGAAGCGCAGATCCGCGAGACCGAGCGCCGCTGCGACGCGCTGATCGACTCCTCGCGCGAGCCCATCGCCTACATCCACGAAGGCATGCACATCCGCGCCAATCCGGCGTACCTGGAAATCTTCGGCTTCGAGTCCTTCGAGGACATCGAAGGCATGTCGCTGCTGGACCTCATCGCGCCGTCCAAGGTCGAAGGTTTCAAGCAGCTGCTCAAGCAGATCAGCAAGGGCGAAGCGCCGCCGCGCCATGAGACCGAGGCGCGCGCGCTCGACGGCAGCGGATTCCCGGCCGTGATGGAATTCACCACCGCGACCTACGAAGGCGAGCACTGCCTGCAGGTGATCCTGCGCCGGCAGGAGGTCGACCCGGAACTCGCACGCGAAGTCGAGGAACTGCGCCAGCGCGACCAGGTCACCGGCCTGCTCAACCGCGCCACGTTCCTGCGCTCGCTGGAAGACACCGTCGCCGACGCCGCGCAGAGCGCCACGCACCACGGCCTGCTGCTGATCGAACCGGACCACTTCAACCGCCTGTTGCAGGACATCGGCCTGGACGCGGCGGACGCCCTCGTCTCGGCGATGGGCGACCGCCTGCGCAGCACGCTCGGTGCCGACCACGTCGCGGCCCGATTCGGCGAGCACCAGTTCGCCGTGCTCGTGCCCAATGCCGACCACCGCCAGGTCACGGGCCTGGCGGAGAAGCTGCGCACCGCCTTCGCCGACCACGTGCTGGAAACGGCCGACCGTTCGCTCAGCACCACCGTCAGCATCGGCGGCGTGCTCATCGGCGAGAAGATCGCCAGCATCACCGCCGTGCTCGGCAAGGCCAGCCAGTGCCTGCAATCGGCCAGCGGCGTGGGCGGCAACCGCACCGAACTGTTCGATCCGGGCGCGGCCGATCGCGCGGAGGAAGAACGCGTCGAGGCCTGGGTGCAGCGCATCCGCGACGCGCTGGACTCCGACCGTTTCGTCATGGAGTACCAGCCGCTCATCGCCATGCACGGCGAGCCGCTGGAGATGTACGAGTGCTACCTGCGCCTTCAGGGCGAACACGGCGAACTCGTGCCGCCGCTGGCGTTCCTGCAGATCGCCGAGGAACACGGGCTGCTGTGGGAAATCGATCGCTGGGTCGTCGGCAAGGCGATCTCGGTGATCGGCGAGCGTTCGCGCGCCGGCCGCCCGACGACGGTGCTGGTGAAGATCACGCAGGCCTCGCTCCAGGACAACACGCTGGCGCAGTTCATCCAGGAAATGCTCGCCAGGCACGGTGCCGACGGCAACCTGCTGGTCTTGCAGCTGCCCGAATCGAAGGTGTTCACGCACCTGCGCGCGGCGCAGGAATTCCAGGCGCAGGTCGCGCAGCACGGCGTGCGGGTGGGGCTGGAGCAGTTCGGCGTGGGCCTGAATTCGTTCCAGCTGCTCACGCACTTCAACGCCGCCCTGCTCAAGATCGACCGAAGCTTCATGGAAGACCTGGGCAGCAACCCGGACCACCAGGCCCGCCTGCGCGAAATCGCCGAGAAGGCGCGCGAACAGGGCAGGACCACCATCGCCGAATTCGTGCAGGACGCCGCAAGCATGAGCGCCCTGTTCGGCGCGGGCATCGACTACGCGCAGGGCAACTTCCTCGCGCCGCCGGGGCCGGCGATGGATTACGAGTTCTGATCCTTTGGGGTCGCGAATCGCAGCAAGCAAAAAGCCCGCCTTCCGGCGGGCTTTTTCCATCATTGTGTCAGCGAAGAACGATCAGCTCACCACCGTCCCGCGCACCTGCTCCACCGGCGCGTTCTGCAGCGCCTGGATGCGCTCTTCCAGCGGCGGGTGGCTCAGGAACAGGCGGCGCAGGCCGTGGCCGACGGCGCCGCTGATGCCGAATGCCTGCACCGTCTTGGGCAGCGTGCTTTCGCCGTAGGTCATCGACAGGCGCTGCAGCGCGGCGATCATCTTCTCGCGACCGGCCAGGCGGGCACCGCCCGCATCGGCGCGGAATTCGCGGTGACGCGAGAACCACATGGCGATCATGCTCGCGAACAGGCCGAACACCATGTCCAGCACGAACACGATGGCGAAGTAGCCAAGGCCCGGACCGCCCTCGCGATTGCCGCTGAGGTAGCTGTCGATCACGCGGCCGACCACGCGCGCCAGCACGATCACGAACGTGTTGAGCACGCCCTGGATCAGCGCCATCGTCACCATGTCGCCGTTGGCGACGTGGCTGACTTCATGGCCCAGCACGGCCTCGGCTTCGTCGCGGTTCATCGCGCGAAGCAGGCCGGTGGACACCGCGACCAGCGAGTTGTTGCGGCTCGGGCCCGTCGCGAAAGCGTTGATTTCCGGCGCGTCGTAGATGGCCACTTCCGGCATCTTGATGCCGGCCGCTTCGGCCTGGCGACGCACGGTGGCGACCAGCCACTGCTCGGATTCGTTGCGCGGCTGTTCGATGACGTGCGCGCCGATGGAACGCTTGGCGATCCACTTGGACGTCATCAGCGAAATCAGCGAACCGCCGAAGCCGAACACCGTCGCCATCACCAGCAGGCCGGTGAACTGCTGCGGGTTCACCTTGAAGATCGACATGACGATGCTCAAAAGCACCAGCACGGCGAAGTTGGTCGCGAGGAAAAGGAATACGCGCTTGAACATGATGGGAACCTTTTGCGCCTGACGGGCGCGACATGCAGGAAAAATGTGGCACGCTGCCGTTGAATTCAAGTGAAATCCGCCACCGGCCCTTTGCCTGACGAGCCCTTGTGAGACATCCTCCCGCGCCATCGGGCTATCGCGGCCGCTTCGCGCCCTCCCCGACCGGCGATCTCCACTTCGGTTCCCTGCTCGCCGCCTTCGGCAGCTGGCTGCTGGCGCGCCATGCCGGCGGCCGCTGGCTGGTGCGCGTGGAGGATCTTGATCCTCCTCGCGAAGTCGCCGGCGCCGCCCGTCGGCAGCTCGACGCGCTGCATGCGTTCGGGCTGGAAACGGACGAGGAGATCGCCTGGCAGAGCCGGCGTTCGCCGCTGTACGAAGCCGCGCTGGAAGAACTCCTGCGCGAAGGCCGCGCGTTCCATTGCCATTGCAGCAGAACCGACCTTTCCACCGTGTCAGGGATTCATCGCGCCTGCGTTGCGCGGCGAACACGACCCGATCCCGCCGTGCGCCTTCGCGTGGAAGACGGCAGCGTGGTGGCGTTCGACGACGCGATCCGCGGCCGCGTCGAACAGGATGTCTCGCGCGAAGTCGGCGACTTCGTGCTGCGACGCGCGGACGGGTTCTGGGCGTACCAGCTCGCGGTGGTCGTGGACGATGCGGACCAGGGCATCACCGATGTCGTGCGCGGCGCGGACCTGCTCGACTCCACGCCGCGACAGATCCTCCTGCAACGCGCGCTCGGCCTGCCGACACCCCGCTACGCGCACCTGCCGCTGGTGCTCGGGCCGGACGGGCGCAAGCTGTCGAAGTCGGACGCGGCGCAGCCGGTGGATCCGGCCGATCCGCTCGCCACGCTGCGCGCGGCATGGCTCCGGCTCGGGCAGTCGCCCGATGCGCTGGCGCAGGCGCGCGACGTCCCCGACCTGCTTGCCCGCGCGAAGGCGGCGTTCGATCCCGCGTGCATTCCACGGCACGACACAGGACCGCACGAAATGTAATGAGCGGCCCGCACGATGGCCGCCTGCTTGCCCCAAGTTTCCCCCTAGAATCGAATCGGGCCGCGCGCGCCGTGCGGTTCCGCACAGGAGATCCCCCCATGCAGTCTCGCGTCGCCCTCGTCACCGGTGGTACCGGCGGTATCGGCAGTTCGATCGTCCAGCGCCTGGCGGCGATGGGGCATCGCGTGGCCACCAATTACCGCGACGAGGCGCGTGCCCTCGCCTGGCAATCGAAGATGCGCGAACGCGGCGTCAACGTGGTGCTGGCGCGCGGCGACGTGTCCTCGCCCGAGGAAGCGCAGACGCTGGTGGCGGACATCGAGCGCGACCTCGGCCCGATCGAGGTGCTGGTGAACAACGCCGGCATCACCCGCGATTCCACCTTCCACCGCATGACGCCGATGCAGTGGAACGAAGTGATCGGCACCAACCTCAATTCCTGCTTCAACGTGACGCGGCCGGTCATCGAGGGCATGCGCGAGCGCAAGTGGGGCCGCATCGTGCAGATCAGCTCCATCAACGGCCTGAAGGGGCAGTACGGCCAGGCGAACTACGCCGCGGCGAAGGCCGGCATGCACGGCTTCACTATTTCGCTGGCACGCGAGAACGCCCGCTTCGGCATCACCGTCAACACCGTCTCGCCGGGCTACGTGGCCACCGACATGGTGATGGCCGTGCCGGAGGACGTCCGCGCGAAGATCGTCGCGGAGATCCCCACCGGCCGCCTGGGCTCGCCGGACGAAATCGCCTATGCGGTGTCGTTCCTCGTCGCGGAGGAAGCGGCCTGGATCACCGGCTCGAACCTGGACATCAACGGCGGCCACCACATGGGCTGGTGAGGCGCGATGGCACCGGGCGACGCCCGTCCGGTGTCTTTCAGCCCGCGTTGCCCATGGCGACGACGTCGTCCCCATTCACCCCGGCCGCTCCCGCCGTTCGAGCCGGGCGGCAGTTGCAAGGCCCGCCGCGCTGCGCCATGCTGCGAAGCATCACGATTTAGAGCCGAAGCTCCATGGCCTCGATGCGCGTCATCAAGAAGTATCCGAACCGCCGGCTCTACGACACCGAGATTTCGAGTTACATCACCATCGAGGACGTTCGACAGCTCATCGTCGACGGCGAGGAGTTCGAGGTGCGCGACGCCCGTAGCGGCGACGACCTCACCCGCCAGGTGCTGCTCCAGATCATCGCCGAGCACGAGCAGGACGGCGAGCCGGTCCTGTCGACCCAGCTGCTGAGCCAGATCATCCGCTTCTACGGCGACTCGCTGCAGGGCTTCATGGGCAGCTACCTGGAGCGTTCGATGCAGGTCTTCCTCGACCAGCAGCAGCAGTTCCGCAACCAGATGGGCGGCATCCTCGGCCAGACCCCGTGGGCGCTGATGAACCAGCTCACCGAGCGCAACCTGCAGATGTGGAACGAGTTCCAGCGCAACCTGTCCGGCAACGTCGGCCAGAGCACCACCCCGCCGCCGAACAAGGCCAAGGGCGGCGAGCAGAAGCGCTAAGGCGTCCACGATCCGGATAAAGACAAAGGCCCGCGAGAGCGGGCCTTTTGCGTTGCGGGCGTCACGCGGCGGGGGGCGCCGGGGTGTCTGGGATCACCGCGCGGCCGTCGCCGCCTTCGCCCCCGGTCCGCAGAACTGCGCCCGGAACTGCTCCGCCTGCGGCATCAGCGACTGCAGCACCTGGATGCGGTTGGCCGGGTCCGGATGGGTCGAGGCGAATTCAGGCGGACGTTCGCCGCCACCGAGTTCCGACATGCGCTCCCACAGCGGGATCGCCGCGTTCGGGTCGTAGCACGCGGCCGCGGCGAGCATCAGGCCGACCTTGTCCGCCTGCGTCTCGTGGTTGCGCCCGTACGGGAGGATGAAGCCGTACTGCGCGCCCGCGCCCAGCGCCGCCATCACCGCCTGCTGCTGTTGCGGGTCCATGCCGCCGATCGCCATGCCCGCGGCCATCTGCCCCATCTGCACCAGCTTCTGCTGGGCCATGCGCTGGCTGCCGTGACGCAGCAGCGCGTGGGCGATTTCATGCCCCATCACCACCGCCATCGCGTCGGCGTTCTGCGCGATCGGGATCAACCCGGTGTAGACCGCCATCTTTCCGCCCGGCAGGCAGAACGCGTTGGCCTGGTCGGACTGGATCACCGCGACGTCCCACTGGAACTGCTGGAAATCGGTCGGTACCTGCTGCTGGTTCTGCGCGGCCAGCGTGGAGGTCACCTCCGGCACGCGCTGGATCAGCCGCTGCGCGATCTGCCGGATCTGCACGCTGGCCTGCGAATCGGCCGGGAGCAGCGCGCCCTGCGCGTTCGCATCGCCCAGCACCTGCTGGAACGCCTGCGCGCCCAGCTGCACTTCCTCGTCGGCGGTCGTCCCGTAATGGGCCTTCTCGCCCGTGTACGGATCCACGCGCGCATTGCCGAACCACTGCCACGCCGCGTAACCGGCGAACAGGATCAGGATCCACCAGCGGATCCCGCCGAAGCCGCGTCGCGGGCGGCCCTGCTGCCGTGCACCGCCAAACGGGTCTGTCCTCATCGTCTGCATCTCCTCGAAACCATCCCTGGCCAAGTGTGTCGCCGCGTCGCGGCAGGATCGATGCTCAGATGTCGCGCACCACCCGGAACCCTATCCGCGCGGTCGTGTTGTTCGCGTCACTGCCCTGTCTCCAGGCCGAACGCAGTTCTTCCGGCGCGCTGGCCCAGGAGGCGCCCCTCACCACCCTGGAACGGCAACCGGGGTTGATCCAGGCCTCGCCACCGCGCGGTGCGCGGCGGAACGTGTCGTGCCAGCAGTCGGCGACCCATTCGCTCACGTTGCCCGCCATGTCGTGCAGCCCCCACCGGTTGGGCTTGTAGCTCGCCACCGCTGCCGGTCCCCAGGCGCCGTCGCCGTAACCGGGGAACGCGTTCTGCCAGCGGCGGCCGCTGGGCGAGACGTCCAGCGCACCGGTGAAATTTCCCGTGCGCGTCGGCGGCAGACCGTCGCCCCATGGGTAGCGGCCGCGGCCGCCGGCCCGCAGCGCGTATTCGAACTCCGCCTCGCTGGGCAGCCTGTAGCGCTGGCCGGTCTGCGCCGACAGCCACTCCGCGTACGCCATCGCGTCCTTGGCGCTGACGTGGATCACGGGCATGTCGTCGCTTGCGGGCCGTCCCGTGTAATCCGATTCCCAGTCGACATTGCCGCGGCGCACGAGGTTGCCGCTGCGCTCGTCGTAGGCGGTCGAATAACCGCGGCGGCTGGCGCGATCGCGATGCCTGGTCGCCTGCATGAACTGGCGGAACTGCCCGACGGTGACCTCCGTGCGCGACATCGCCACGCCGCGCTCGAAACGGATGTTGCGCGCCGGCCGCTCGGACTCGTTGCCTTCGCCGTCTTCCGAACCCATGCGGAATGCGCCATGGGGAATGACGACCATCTGCGGCCCACGCGCGCCGCTACGCATGCCATCGGTAAACACCTGCCCCGGACGGAACAGGCCGTAATGCGTCGCCAGGTCGATGCGTTCGCGCAGCTCGCGCGTCGCCGGATCGCCCGTCGGCGCGATGCGCAGCATCACGGCAAGATGACGCCGGGCTTCGTCGATGCCACCCTGCCGCATCAGCGCCGCAAGCCCCGCGTCGCGCAACGCGTTGATGCGCACGATGCGCTGCATCACCAGCCGGCTGCGCGCATCCTCCACGCTCGTGGAGGGCGGACGCACCTTGGCGGCCACATCGAGCTCGCGTTCGGCCGTCGTGTAATCGTCGCCATCGGCGGCCGTCTCGGCGCGCCGGATCAGCGCGCTCTCGACCGCAGCGATGCCCTGGTTGGCGCGCATGTCGCCTGGACGCAGTTTCAGCGCTTCACGGAAATGCGTCAGCGCCTGGCCGGGTTCGCCGGCCACGCCGAGGCGTCCGGCGTTGAGTGCGTCCTCGCCCAGGCGATTGGCTTCCTGCGCCTCGTCGGCGCGGTCGAGGCGCGCGAGGTAATCGACGATGTCGACATTGCCCGGCGCCACGGCGCGCGCGACCGCGGCGATCTCGTGGGCGCGACGCAGCGACAGCGGATCGCGGTCGAGCTGCTTCAGGGCCTCGTCGCCGTTGGCGATGAGGCGTTTGAGCGAACGGTCGAACCCGGCATTGGCCGCCGTGTCCTCGGGATCGAACCGGCGTAGCGCGTAATACAGCGGAATCGCGTCCTCGGCTCCGCCGAACAGCCGTCCGCGCGACAGCGCCTGCGAGGCCTTCTCCTTGAGTTCGGCGACATTGTCGTCCGTCACCTGCACCGCCGGGATGCGCCATGCCGGCACGGGCGATACCGCCTGGTCGGCGCTGATGGTGACGATCGGCGTGTGGGCCGCCGCGGCGTCGCGCTTGGGCGAGGACGCATCGCGTGAGCATCCTGCCGCCAGCGCCATCACGGCGATTCCGGCGGCCAAAAACACTGCGCGCAAACGTCCTCCTCGCCTCCGGGGCAGATTGTGCGGGGGCCCGGCCTTCACGGCCTGCGAATGCCGGGAGCCCCGAAAGTAGGCTATTGTCGCCCGCCCCGGCAACCGCCGACCACCCGCCCCGCATCGCAGACATGCCCGTCGCCTGGATCAACGACCCCGCCCAACTGCGGGACCGCTTCGCCACAAAGCCCAAGCGCATCGGCCTGGACACCGAATTCATCCGCGAACGCACCTACTGGCCGCAGCTGGCTCTGGTGCAGATCGCGCTGGGCGACGCGGAGGAAGAGGACATCCTGCTGATCGATCCGCTGGTGCCCGGCATGCTGGAGGCGCTGACGCCGATCCTGGCCGATGAATCCATCGTCAAGATCATGCACAGCCCCAGCGAGGACCTGGTCGCCTTCAAGCACGCGTGCGACGTCGTGCCCAAGCCGCTGTTCGACACACAGCTGGCCGCGGCGCTGACCGGCGTCGGGGGTGGTCTGGGTTACCAGAAACTGGTGGAACAGCTGACCGGCATCGCGCTGCCCAAGGGCGAAACGCGTTCGGACTGGCTACGCCGCCCACTCTCGCCGTCGCAGCTGGAATACGCGGCCGACGACGTGCGCCACCTGTTCGAACTGCACGACCAGCTGGACCATCGGCTGGGCGAACTCGGTCGTCGCGAATGGCTCGCCGAAGACGCGGCGCGCACCATCCACAACGCCGAGAACGAAGGCCCCGAGCGCTGGCCGCACGCCTCGATGCGCAGCGCGCAGTTCCTCGATCGCGACGCACAGCTGCGCCTGCTGCGTCTGCTGCGCTGGCGCGACGTGTACGCGCGCGACAACGACCGCCCGCGCAGCTGGATCCTCGACAACGAACTGGCCGTCACGCTTGCGCGTACGCCGCCGATCGATCGCGCCGGCCTGCAGCGCACGCTCGATGCCGTGCCCAAATCGCCGCGCCGCCTGACCGATGCGATCTGGTCCGCGCTGAGCACACCGTTGCCCGACGAAACCGACGCGCCCGACGCCGTCCAATCCGAACAGCGCGACAAGCAGCGCCTCCGCAAATTGCAGGACGCGGTGGCCGCGCGCAGCGCCGAACTGGGCCTGCCCGACGGCGTGCTCGCCTCGCGCCGCTGGCTGGAAGTGCTGATGGACCAGGGCGAATGGCCCGATGCGCTGGCCGGCTGGCGCCGCCGGGCGCTGGAGCCCGGACTGGCACCACTGCTAGCGCAGGCCTCCTGAGCCGCTACATCGCGGCCATCTGCGCGAACCGACGCGAGCGCTCGTTCGCGAGCAATCCTTCGCCATCCTCGTACACGCGCGACGCCGGGCCGACGATGAACGGATCCGGCTCGCCGATCACGCCGCGTTCCTTCGCCTTGTAGTCGAACGAATCCAGCACCACGCGCATCGCGTTCACGCGCGCACGCTTCTTGTCGTCGGAACGGATCACCGTCCACGGCGCATCGGGCGTATCGGTGGAGACGAACATCGCCTCCTTCGCGCGCGTGTATTCGTCCCATTTGTCGAGCGAAGCCAGGTCGACCGGCGAGAGCTTCCACTGCTTCAGCGGATCCTTCCTGCGCTGCGCGAAACGGCGATGCTGTTCGGCACGGCTCACAGAGAACCAGAACTTGAACAGCCGCACGCCGCTGCGCACGAGCATGCGTTCGAAGTTCGGGCACTGGTGGATGAACTCCAGGTATTCGTCGGTCGAACAGAAGCCCATCACTCGCTCGACGCCCGCGCGGTTGTACCAGGAACGGTCGAACAGCACGATCTCGCCCGCCGCCGGCAGGTGTTCCACGTAACGCTGGAAGTACCATTGCGAGCGCTGCGTCTCGCTGGGTTTCTCGAGCGCGACCACGCGCGCGCCGCGCGGATTCAGGTGCTCCATGAAGCGCTTGATCGCCCCGCCCTTGCCGGCCGCGTCGCGACCTTCGAACAGGATGACCACGCGCTGCCCGCTCTCCTTCACCCACGCCTGCCACTTGAGCAGTTCGATCTGGAGCCGACGTTTCTCGCGCTCGTATCGCGCCCGCGACATGCGGCCGACCGGCGAGGCATCCGGCGCGCGCACAACGGTTTCGCCGACGGGCGTCTGGTCGTTCTCCAGCTCGGCGGTTGCGCTGTGTTCCTGCATGGTCATGGCGATTCCTGGGAGGGTGGGAAGCCCCCACTCTCCCGCCCCGTCCGCGCAGCCCGCTTGAGCCGGATCAATCGCCAGCCGCCCCGTCGATAAGCCGTTGTCTCAGGCCGTCGCGCCCGATTCCAGCGCCGGGGGCTGGCGCGCCGCAGGATCGCCCGCTAGAATTTGCCCTTCGTGGGGCGGTAGCTCAGCTGGGAGAGCGTCGCGTTCGCAATGCGAAGGTCGGGAGTTCGATCCTCCTCCGCTCCACCACTCATCCAGCCAGAACAGCGCGTTACGCCTCAGGCGTTTCGCGCTGTTTTGCTTTGGCGGACAGGGTTTGCCGCACGGCGTCTGGCGGATTTTCGCCCCCCCTCATCGCGCGCGGAGTCCCGCGCGAGCGCGTTGACAAGTCGTTCGCGCTTCGCAATCACAACACGTCGGTGATCGGCACCCGCCCGGAGGCTTGCGCAGCGATGGCGTGGTTGACGTCGCGGTGCCCCGCTTCGTCCTGGCGTACCGCGATGACGACGTCGCGCAGGCGGGCATCGGCGGGCAATAGCCAGCATTCGATGGCGATCGCCGGGGCTGGGACGTCGTCGATGCGGCCGGCGTCTATTTCCTCGAGATAGCGCGTGTAGCTCACCACGGCCTCCTCCTCGAAGTAGCCGACCAGCCGGTGGGCGGTTCGCGACGACAACAGGTACAGGAGCAGGTAGAACGTGAAGAACAGCGCCTGCGCGATGAGCACCATGATGCGTTCGAACTGGCTCGGTCGCGCGATCTCCATGAACGTCATCAGGTGCATGCGCTCGTTGTCGGCCTCGTCGAGCAGGGTCTTGATCCAACCTCGGTCGTTGCGCATCCAGCGCAGGCACCGAAGGTGCAACAGCGCGCCGCCGACCATGCCCGGCACGGCCGCCACGGTTTCCAGGACGATCGCGCGGTTGCCGTAGCGCTTTGCGAACAGCGTGTCCGCGAACAGGCGCAGCATGCGCGTGATGCCGTAGGCGACGCGGTCCGACATGTTGCGCACGGGATGGTGAAGTTCGACGAACTTCGTGGTGTCGGCGTTCATGCTGTTCCTCTGCCTGACGGCGCGCAACTACCCTCGGGCAGGCGCACCGCGCGTCCCGCTCATGGCGAGCCCTTGCCCTGGTTGTTCAGGAGCGCCATCCGTGTCACCTGGACGCCGCCATCGGCAAGTTCCGGAAGCTGCGCGAACCAGGCCTGCACGTGCGGCGTAGCGTTGTGGGCTTCGAAGTCCGCCTGCGTGGCGAAGATTTCATAGAACACGAAGTGACCTGGCGCCTGCCGATCCTCGTGGAGGAAATACACGAGGTTGTTGGGCTCCGCACGAACCTGCCTCACCAGCGGCAACGTGATCGCACGCAGGGCATCCTCCTTTCCGGGCTTGGCGCGGACTTCCGCGACGACCGCGTACGCGCTCGCGGGAATGGCGCCGTAACGCGTGGCGGGCTCGGTCGCGAATGCCGACGTCATCAGCATCGCGGACGAGGCAAGAACGAGGTGGATCGACGGCGAAGGCTTCATGGCGTGGCTCCTGTCGAAAGTTGAGCGTCTATTTCCGCGAAAGCGCTACGCCCCCGAAACGAGGCGCTGACGGGCCTGGAGTGCACCATCGAAGACGCGCTTGACCGGCCCGAGTGCCTGCACGAACTCCAGCTGCTCGCCTTCGGACCCCTTGCAATAGATCAGCCGCCAGCCATTCGACTTGCCTTCGGTGATGCCGTTGCTGTTCGCGTCCTGCGGCGTTGCCCTGCGCTGCGCTTCCGTCGCGACGGTCACGACGCGATTGGCGCGAACATGGTTCATCCCGCGACGCGCGGACTCGGCTTCCAGGTCGGCGATGAAGCGGTTGAAGTCGACGTCGTCGCGAATGTGGAAACAGATGTGCATCATTCGTGGGAAGGCCGGACTCATGTGGTCGAGCGGTTCGGCGAACGCGTTGCCCGTGCCTGCGGGCTGCGTCGAATCGCGGTACTGCAGCAATTCGATCACCACATTGTCGAACTGGATGAACCGCACATCCAGGCGCTGCGCACCACCTCGCAGGTCCGGGATGCCCATCGTCAGCGGATTGACGCGGCGCTGGTTCGCTTCGATCACCTGGTCGGTGAGCAGCGTGTTGTGGATACGCTCGCCGTGGAAGTCGCCGTCGCGCATCACTTCGGTCCCACCGAGCACCTCGGTATAGAACTCAAAGGCACGGTCCATGTTCTGCACGGTGAGTCCGAAATGCTGCACGCCTCTCAGGCGCCCGCCGATCGAGCCGAGTGCGCCGCGTGTGTCCGCCTTCGCCTGAATTCCCTGCGCGAATGCGACAGGCATGGCGGCCGTGGCGGCAAGCCCGCCGGCGATGGCCACACCGGCTTGCAGGACCTCGCGCCTGTGGAGATCGGCGTGATCGGAATCGGGCTTGCGGGTCATGGCGCTTCTCCCAGGGTGGACGTGCGACTGGACCTGCACGAGTGGCAGGAGCATGCACGGGCGTCTTCCACCGCGAATTCCCCGATCGGGTAACGAGCGTTCCGTCCTGCTCTGGTATCACTCCGGCATCTGAAGCCTGGAGGGCGGCATGACCGAAGGCTCCGGGTTATCCGTTGTCGAGGAGTTCGTCGAATCGAGAGATCGGACGAAGTTGTTCCTGCGCTCGTGGCGCCCCGGCCACGTGCGCGCTGTCCTGGTGGCCGTGCACGAACCCGGATCCGATGGCGCCCGCTATCGATGCCTTGCCGAAACTCTGGCCGTGCGCGGGATCGCGACGTGGGCGATCGATCTGCGTGGATGCGGTCGATCGCATGCTCCTCACCGCAAGTCCGGCTCGATCGGCCGCCACCTCCCGGATGTCGAGACGATGGTGAACCATGCCGTGCAACGCCACCCGAAGACGCCGCTGTTCATGTGTGGCCACGGCTTCGGTGCGGTGATCGCCTGCCACCATGCCGTGCGCAACGAGGCCGCTCTGGACGGCCTCGTCTGCGAGGCCATCGCGCTCGATCCACCCTGGGCGGCAGCGATCCGGCGACGACACCCCGGACTTTCCGGTGTCTTCCGGCTGGCTCTTGCGCTGCTGTGCGGCTTCGAAAGGCGCCTGCGCGGGCCGTTGAACGAGCTTTCGTTGCCGCTGCTGCTGTTGCATGGCGCAGAAGACAGGATCGCGTCGCCTTCCGACAGCGAGCGCCTTCACAGCCACGTGCGCTCGACGGACAAGACGCTGCAGCTGTTCGAGGGTTACGATCACCCGTTGGTAGACGATCCCGGCCATGCCCTGGTCCGGGACAAGATCGGCCAGTGGATCGAGGCGCAACTGGACGCCAGTTCCTGTCGCCAACGCATCGGCATCGAATACATCAACGAGTGACCATGAGCGCCATCCGTGTCCTCTGTGTCGATGATCATCCTCTCCTGCGGGAAGGGATCGCCGCGCTCATCGCCGGGCAATCCGACATGGACCTTTCAGCCGAGGCCTCCACGGGCATCGAGGCTGTCGAGCGCTACCGCGAGTGCCGCCCGGACGTCACCCTGCTCGACATCCAGATGCCCCACATGGACGGCATCGAGACCCTGGTGGCGATTCGCCGCGAGTTCCCGGACGCGCGCGTGATCATCCTGACGACGTATGGCGGCGATGCGCTTGCACAGCGCGCCCTGAAGGCCGGCGCGCACGCGTACGTACTCAAGGGCGCGGTGCGCATGGAACTGCTGGATACGATCCGCTCCGTACACCAGGGGCGCAAGCACGTCACGGCCAACGTCGCCAGGGCGCTTGCCGCGCATCGCGGAGACGAATGCCTGTCGCCGCGCGAGATCGAAGTGCTGCGACTGGCCGCCGCCGGCAATTCCAATCATGAAATAGGCCGGCACTTGTCGGTGAGCCGGGAAACCGCGAAGGCGCACATGAAGCACATCATGGCCAAGCTCGGCGCGAATGACCGGACGCATGCCGTGACATTGGCGATGGCTCGCGGAATCATCCCTTCGCTGATCGAGTAGGACCGCGCGCTACGCCGAACGCGCGTAGGCACGACTTGCCGGGATGCCCAGTTCCACCAGCGTGCCGTTGCCGTCGTTGCGGATTTCCAGACTGCCGCCGACGGTGCGCGTGCGCTCGCGCATGCCATGCATGCCCCAATGACCATCGCGGCCGTGCACGATGAGCGCGGGATCCAGGCCGATACCGTCGTCGCGCACGCGCAGGATGAATCGCTCGGGGCCCCAGTGGATCTCCACCTGCACCTGCCGCGCTCTGGCGTGTTGCATCGCGTTGCGGAAAGCCTCGCGGGCCACCTGCAGCGCATCGTCCTGCACAAGTGGAATCAGGGCGCGCGGTGCGCCATCGACGACGACCCGGCACTCCGGCGGTTCGACATGCGAGGGCGTCGGCATGTCGTGCACCATCGAACGCAGTGCGGCTTCCAGATCGACTTCGCCCGCGGCGAAGGTGCGCAGGTCGGTAACCGCTTCCCGCGCCAACTCGACGGTTTCATCGCCGCGCTTCATCGCTTCGTCCAGGGCGACGGCGGCGTCCTGCGGTCGCGATGGAAGCAGGTTGCGCACGGCCTGCAGGCGGAACATCAGGCCATGGAATCCCTGCAGGAGCGAATCATGCAGTTCACGCGCGATGCGCGTGCGTTCGGCGACGCGTTCGTCCAGGCGGATCTCGAAACGCTGCATCATCTGGCGCACGCGCAGCCAGTAGATGAGCAGCGCCGCGCCCAGCACCAGCAGGCCGGCCAGCACGTGGAACCAGGTCGTTCGCCACCAGGGTTCCAGGATCGTGAGTTCGAGCGGCTCGCTGTCCGACCACTCGCCGCCGCCCACCGCGGCCTGCACTTCGAGTCGGTAATTCCCCGGCGGCAACGAGTTGTACGACGCTACACGCCGATCGCTGTCGACGACGTGCCAGGCGTCTTCCAGCCCCACCAGGCGGAAGCGGTAGTCGACCGCTGCCGGATTCGTGTAGCTCAGGGCGGCGAACCCCGCGGTGAACGTGTTCTGCGCATAGGGCAAGCGCAGTGTTTCCAGCGCCGGTAGCACCCGCGGCTGCGGTTGCGCCGAGCCATCGGGAAATCTGCGGCCGGCGATCGCCAGGTCCGTGAACACGACCCGGGGAACGCGCCTGCGCGCGCTTATCTGATCGGGGTCGAAGGCCGTGGCGCCGGAGAATCCGGCGAAGTACAGGGTATTCGCCCTTCCGCGATGGCACGTTCCCCACCCGGTGAAATCCATGCCCGGAAGGCCGTCGATGCGGGAATAGCTGCGGACCTGCCCGGTCGATGCGTCGAGCCGCGCGATGCCGTTGTTGCCTCCCAGCCAGATGCCGCCGCGATCGTCTTCGAGGATGCAGCTCACGGCATTGCCCGGCAGCCCGTCGACGCTGTGGTACTTGCGAATGCGCCCGGTCGCCGGATCGAGCGCGTCGAGCCCGTTCTGCGTTCCCACCCAGACGACGCCGCGACGGTCCACGTGCACGGCGTTCACCCTGCCGTTGCTCACGCCATCGCGCGCGTCGTTCGCCGGATAAAGGGTGAACGCCCTCGTCGCCGGATCGAACCGCTGCAAGCCGTATCGATGGGTACCCAGCCAGATCCTGCCGGCGGCGTCTTCCGCCATGGAAAGGTACTTCGGATCCAGGCCCGGCGGCGTGTGGTTCTCGAACCGCCGCGTCGTTTCATCGAAGCGCGAAAGCCCGCCCCAGGTCGCGAACCAGACGTTGCGCGAACGATCCACAAGAATGTCGTTGACCACGTCGTTCGCGACGCTGCGCCCATCGGCGGGGTCGTGCCGGAACCGGGCGATGCGCCCCGACGGATCGACCATGACGATGCCGCTGCCCACGGTGCCGAGCCAGGTGCGCCCCTGCGCATCCTTCGCCATCGAGATCACGTCGGACTGCAGCCCCAGCTTCTTCCGCAGATCCTCGCGTTTTCCGGATTCCTGATCGACCGCCAACAGCATCCCCATGAAACTGATCCAAAGGGATCTTCCGTCGACCTCCAGCAGGGCATTGACCATCCTTTCGCTGCGCGAAGCCATCGACGCTGGCCGCGGCGGCAGTTTCCGGAAGGGCGCCTTACGTGCCGGGAAGAGATTGAGCTGCTCTCCATGAAGGGCGACCCAGATGTCGCCATCGCGATCCTGGAACAGTGCCGATATGTCATCGCCGCTCAGGCTTTGCGGATCGCCGGGATTGTTGCGGTAGCGGATGAAGCGCCGTCGATCGGTATCCAGGCGGAGCAGTCCCGCCCCGCCCGTTCCCAGCCACACATCGCCGTCGCGATCCTTCAGTGCGCTGAAGATGCCGAAGCGCGGTAGCGGCCGGCCCATGCTGTCGACGAACCGGTATCGGGTCAGCGTGTTCGTCGTCCTGTCGAAGGATGACAACCCGCTTCCGCCCGCGTGATGGATCCAGAACGCCCCTGCGCGATCCTCGACGAAACCGATCTCGCGCGGCTCGCGAAGCGGAACACGCAAGAGCACGCGGCCACTAGTGCGATCGATCGCGTCCAGTCCGGAGGAACCGGCCACCCACAGCGTGCCCGACCGGTCTTCCGTGGCGAACTTCAGGTCGTTGCTGGAGAGCGAATCGGAGTCCTCGGGGTCCGCCCGGAAGTGCGCAAGCGTCGCGCCTTTCGCATCGAGCCCGTAGAGGCCCGCCGTGGTGCTCAGCCACATGACACCGGACCGATCCTGGTAGAACGACTGGATCACTGCCGCCTGCGGCGTGGTTGCGAGCGGAACGCGTCTGAACTGCCCCGTGCGGGGATCGAAGATGTCCAGGCCCTGGTCGGTGGAGATCCACAGTCGCCCGGAGTTGTCTACGCGCACGGCGTGGGTGAAGACACCGCCGGGCTGGTTGTGGGCCTGCGAATCGGCGGCGAACGCCATGTGGCTGTAGCCGTCGAAGCGGTACAGACCGTACTGCGTACCGAACCACATGAATCCCGCATCGTCCTGGGCAATCTGGCCTACGCGCGAGGGCAGGAATTCCTGCGTGTTCTCCACGCGCCCGAATGCGATGTCTTCGCTGTCCACCACCGTGATGGGGCGCGATTGAATGACGATGCGCGCGGGCGTCGCTGCCTGCGCCGCCACAACCGTGAACAGGCACGACGCAAACAGTGCCGCGAGGCACGCCATCGCGGCGCGTTCGACGCGCAAGCCCGCGTCCCGTGGACATCCAGGCGCTGGATGTCGCGACCGCATATTGCGCATCACGGAGCGTTCCCCGGTTCGTGTCGCAAGCCTCGACCAGAGCCGGATCGTATCACCGGACCTTCGACCCAGCGGCGCACCTGCCGAACCCTCGCACAGCGCCCGGCCGGCCGCTACCATCGCCGGATGCGCACCCATCACTGGCTTACAGGCGTCGTCCTGCTCCTCGCCGGTTGCGCGAGCGGAGGGACGTCCATGCAGCACGAGATCGACGCGCTGATGCGCGACTACCAGGGCGAGGTTCCCGGAGCCAGCGTGCTCGTCGTGCGCGATGGCAAACCGGTGATACGTAGCGCCTACGGCATGGCGAACCTCGAAGACCGCATCGAGGCGACGCCGCAGACGAACTACCGCCTCGCATCGGTGAGCAAGCAGTTCACCGCAGCCTCGATACTGTTGCTCGCGCAGGACGGAAAGCTGAAGCTCGACGACCGCATCAGGCAGTACTTCCCGGCGCTTCCCGCCGCCGCGGACGGCATCACGATCCGGCACCTGCTCACACATACCTCGGGGCTGATCGACTACGAAGACGTGATGGATCCCGCCGACACGCGGCAGGTGCACGACGCCGACGTCCTCACGCTGCTGCAAACGCAGGACCGCACCTACTTCGCGCCCGGCAGCGGATATCGCTACAGCAACAGCGGTTACGCGCTGCTTTCGCTCATCGTCGAACGCGTTTCGGGTCGGCGTTACGCGCAATTCCTGCACGATCGCATCTTCCAGCCGCTGGACATGCGCGACACGGTCGCGTACGAGTCGGGCGTCTCCGACGTCGCGCATCGCGCCTACGGCTACAGTTTCGAGAACGGCAGCTGGAAGCGCACCGACCAGAGCACGACCAGCGCGGTGCTCGGCGATGGCGGCATCTATTCGTCGATCGACGACCTCATCAAGTGGGACGCCGCGCTCTACGACGAGCGGCTGCTGTCCGCGCAGTCGCTGCGCCAGGCGTTCACGCCCGCCACGCCGACCGACGACCCGCAGGTTGAATACGGCTTCGGCTGGCGCATCACCGGCGAAACCCTGTGGCACTCGGGCGAAACGATCGGCTTCCGCAACGTCATCGTGCGCTGGCCGCAGCGCCACCTGACCGTGGTGGTGCTGACCAATCGCGACGATCCGGAGCCCTACGAGACGGCGAAGAAGATTGGCGCCATCGCGATGCGCGAGATGGCGACGAACTGAGCGCTCATTCGATCGGCACGTCGAAGAACGTCTTCGGCGACGGTTCCGGATCCAGCGTGAAGTGCCACCATTCCATCGGGTAGTTCCGCAGGCCGGCGCGTTGCATCGCGTCGCGCAGCCGATCGCGGTTGGCGCGCTGCTCGAACGTGACGCGTGGCGAATCGGTGTTGGCGAGCGGATCGAAGAAATCGAACTCCGTGCCCATGTCCAGCGGCGCACAGCTGCCTGATGCATCGCACCGCATCAGGGTCAGATCGACCGTCGCGCCGCGGCTATGACCCGAAGTCGGCGAAATGTAGCCGCCCAGCAGGTCGCGTTTTTCCAGCGCGGGGTAGAACTCCGGTTTCGTGCTTTCGTCGGCGTTGTGCGCCCATTCGACGAAGGCGCGCACCGCGCGTGCGGGCCGGTAGCAGTCGAAGATGCGCAGCCGATACCCCTGCCCGCGCAATGTTGTTTCCGCTCGCGCTATCGCCTTCGCCGCCGGCTCCAGCAGATAGCAGCGCGGCGCGCCGTAACCGTCCACCGGCGCACCGGTGAAGTTGTGGCTGCCTGCATAGCGCATGTCGAGATCGACATCGGGCACGAGCGTGCGCACATCGACCAGCCCCGCCGCTTCCGGAGTCGTCGCGGGCGCGACGTCCATCGAAGGCGTCGACGCGCATCCGGCCGAGGCCAGCAACGCGAGCGCAGCAACCCGGCGATTCATGGACATCCGCCGACCCGCTCGAACGCGAGGTCTTCGTAGTCGTAACTGAAGTCCGCCTGCGGATCGACCTTCGCCAGCCGCAGGCCGTTGTCGTCGATATCGAGCCACGTCTCGGCATCCACGCTCGGATCGTTCCAGTCGATCAGCCAGCGCTTCCCGACACGCTGAACCACGCCATCCAGCAGCGGCGACTTGCGCGCACGGAACCGCACCGAATCGCCGTCGCGGCACAGCGTCGCCTCTCCGAACCACGGATCGCGGTACACGCCCAGCTTCGGCGCCAGCTCCTTCGCGGTGGCGCGACGGCGATGCGAGGTGTCCGGCGCCTTCTCGTTCGCCGGTCGAATCGCGTCCTCATCCTCGACCAGTTTCGCGTAATGCGCGACCGACAGCGCCGGGTCGCCCGACGTGAAGCGTTTCACCAGCACCTGCGTCAGTACGGTGCGCGCATCCTCGCCTTCGCCATTGATGAGGATGACGAAACCCGCGCCCTTGTCGGGGAACATCGTGACCGCCGAGTACATGCCCATCAGCGTGCCGGTGTGCGCGACCTTGAACACGCCGTCCACGTCCGCGAGTCGCCAGCCGTAACCGTAGGCGGAGAAATGGCTGTGGTCCCATTCGCGCATGCGTTTGGACACCGGCATCGGCATCTGCGGAGCCCACAGCGCCTGGCGCTGTTCCTGCGAAAGCCACGCGGCGTTCTTCGCTTCGGGCTTGAGCCAGTTGGCAGTCCAGCGCAGCATGTCGTCGAGGCTGCAACGCACGCCGCCCGCGGGATCCATGGTCGTCGCCGGCACGATGTCGCCATCGCTGCGCACGGGCACGTTGCGCTGGCCTTCGCGGCGATGCGGCTGAGCGACGTTGCCGACCTCGTTGCGATTCCACTGGCCGACCTGGCATCGCGACATGCCCAGCGGTTCGAACACCTCGCGCCGCACCAGCGTTTCGTACGGCGCACCGCCCGCCGCTGCCGCGACTTCGCCGGCGACGATGTACATCAGGTTGTCGTAGTCGTAACCGGAACGGAAACTGCGATACGGCTTGAGATAGCCCAGCCCATGGATGATGTCCGCGCGCGTGAACGTGTTCGGCTCCGGCCACAGCATCAGGTCGCCTGCGCCCGCGCGCAGGCCGCTGTTGTGGATCAGCAGGTCGCGTACCTGCATTTCGCGGCCGACCCAGGCATCGTGCATGCGGAAATCGGGAATCCATTTCGTCACCGGATCGTCCCAGCGCAGCTTTCCGGCGTCGACGAGGCGCGCCAGCGTCGCGGTCGTCATCGATTTGGTGTTCGAGGCGATCTTGAACAACGTCTGCGAGTCGATCTTCGCGACCTTGCCGTCCACAAGCCCGCCTTCCACCAGTTCGCCAGCCGTGCGCGAATACACCACGCGTCCGTCCTCGACGATGCCCAGCGCAAGGCCGGGCAGGCGGTAGCGCGCTAACACCTCGTCGAAGATCGCATCGACGGCCCTGCGATCCGCCGGCCCTTCGGCCGCCGTGCAGACGGAGGGCAGCCATGCCAGGCACAGCGCGAATGCAACGGCGAGGATGCGGTCAGGTTTCATGCCATTCCTGCGGAAATTGTTCGCCGGCCATCATTTCCGCAAGCGTCTGGCGCCGCCGGACGATGGCGTAACGGCCGTCGTCCAGCAGCACTTCCGGAGGCAGCGGCCGGGAGTTGTAGGTGGACCCCATGGACGCACCGTACGCCCCGGCGCCGCCGATCATCAACAGGTCGCCGGCCTCGCAGCGCGAAAGCACGCGCCCCTGCGCGAAGGTGTCGCCGGTTTCGCACACAGGGCCGACCACGTCGTAGGCGACGTCGGGTTCGGCGCGACCGTGCAGCGGCACGATCTCGTGCCATGCGTCGTAAAGCGACGGACGCAGCAGGTCGTTCATCGCCGCATCGACGACGAGGAACTGGCGATCCGTGCCCTGCTTCACGCGGATCGCGCGCGTCACCAGAACGCCGGCTTCGGCGACGAGCCAACGGCCGGGTTCGAGCGCGAGCGTGCCCTTGAAATCGACGAAGGTTTCGCGAACGAGGGTGGCGTAGTCGGCGATCTGCACCGGCACGTCGATGCCGGGCCGATAGACGACGCCGAGGCCGCCACCGATGTCGACGCTGGCGATCGTGTGCCCCGCTTCGACCAGCTCACGGCGGAACGCCTCCACGCGTTGCAGCGCCATGCGGAACGGTTCCAGGTCGAGGATCTGCGAACCGATGTGCGCGTGGAGCCCGTCGAGCTGTACGTGATCCAGCGCTGCGGATTCGGCGAACCAGCGCCTGGCCTCGTCGATCGACACGCCGAACTTGTTCTCGGCCTTCCCGGTGGAGATCTTCGCGTGCGTGCGCGCATCGACGTCCGGGTTGATGCGCACTGCCGCGCGTGCGGACACCCCGCGTGTACGGGCGACATGCTGGAGCAGATGCAATTCGTCGGCGGATTCGACATTGAAGCGCCATACGCCCGCCGCGAGCGCCGCGTCGATCTCATCGGCCGTCTTGCCTACGCCGGAAAACACGATGCGTCCGGCGGGAACGCCGGCCTTCAGGCTGCGGTGCATCTCGCCGAGCGAGACGATATCCGCACCGACGTCGTGCAGCGCCATCAACTGCAGGATCGCGAGGTTCGAGTTGGCCTTGACCGCATAGCAGATGCGGACGTCCAGGCCCTGGAATGCGTGGTGCAGGCTGGCGATCTTCGCGCGGATCGCCTCGGCCGAGTATGCGTAGAACGGTGTCTGGATCTGGCGCGCGATGGCGTCCAGCTCGTCCGGGGGAAAGTTCGACAAAGCCGCTGCCTGCCTGGTTCGTTAAAAAAAGACGGCGGACGGCACAAGGCCGCCCGCCGCTCGAGGGAGATCAATAGCTCAGCGAAAGGATGAACTGCGCGTTGCGCGGTGCCTGGAAGGTGGTCGGGTTGCCGAAGAACGGATTCATCAGGCCCACGCCCTCTTCTTCCTGCCGCGTCTCGTTGCGTTCGATCACCGTCTGCTCGTTGAGCACGTTGTAGACGGCGAACTTGGCGTTGAGCTTCACCGGGCCCAGCGTGGTGTTGTAGGCCACGCTCAGGCCGAGGTTGTACGTCCACGGCAGGGTGTCGTACGCACCGCGACGCGACAGGCGCCACTGGCCTTCCGGCGTGTAGCACAGGCTCGGATCGCTTTCGCAGATGTAATGCGTCAGGAACTCGTTGTCGTCGTACGGATTGCCCGCGCCGTATTCGCTCATCGGGCGACCCGATGCCGCATCCAGCGTGGCGCCCACGACCCAGTTGTCGGTGATCGCGTAGTTGCCGCGCAGCTTGATCTGGTGGCGATGGTCGTTGGGCAGGTAGCCGTAGCCGCCGATCTCGACGAACGGGTTATCGAACGCTTCGGTGCGGCCGGAGTCCGAGAAGTCGGTATCGGAATTCACCGGACCTTCGTAGTTGCCCTTGCTCATCGACCAGACGTAGGTGGCGTTGAAGGCCCACTTGTCGTCCCAGGCGCGGTCGAGCTGGAACTCGATGGCGCGGTAGGTGCGCTTGGGATTCTCCCAGCCGATCATCGTGCCGTCGCGCAGTTCCCAACCCGTCTGCGAGGTGTCGATGGTGACGAACCCATCGCTTTCGCCGTCGCAATCGGTGTCGGTAAAGTACGTCAGGTTCTTGCCGGGGTTGGCCATGACGAAGCCGCTGTCGCCGCAGCTGTTGACCACTTCCATGTCGTCGATGGCGTTATGCATCTTGCGATACGTGCCGCTGACGCCCCAGGACCACTTCTCGCCCAGCATCTGCTGGAAGCCCAGGATGAACTCGTCCTGGTAGACCGGATCCATGTCCTTGTCGACCTCGCCGCGGAAGTCCGCGACGCTGCCGTCGCCCTGCGAATCGTCGACGGTGCCGATTTCCGCGCCCAGACCCGGGATGGGGTTGTCGCCCGAAGCGAACGTGCCGTCCCAGAAGTAGAAGCGGCGCGCATCCAGGAACGGGCCGGCCTGCTTGATGTTGATGACGTTCGCGACCGGCAGGAAGTAACGGCCGGCGTTACCGAAGACCTTCGAGCGTCCGTCGCCGTTGAGATCCCACGAGAAGCCGAAGCGCGGGGCGATCATGTTGTCGAGCTTGATGTAACTGTTGCCCGCCGCGTCCTTGTTGTCGAAGCTCTCGATGCGCACGCCCAGATTCAGCAGGATGTCCGGCGTGACGTTCCAGTTGTCTTCGACGTAATAGGCCTCGTTCTCGGTTTCGAACGTGCCCTGGTTGGCGACCTGTCGCGTCCGGACGTACACGGTGCCGGCCGGCACGTTGATGCCGTTGACGCGCGCACCGGCGTTGTTGACCTCGTAACGCAGGCCATCGCCCGGATAGTGGCTGCTGTAATCCGACGTGTTCGTCTCGTGGTCGGCGCCGAAACGCAGCAGGTGGTCGCCCAGGTTCCATTCGAAGTCCAGGCGCATCGCCTCGCGCGTATCGGTGCGGTCGATCACCGAGGTGTTGCTGGTGCAGCCGATGAACGAGGAGTTCACGCGCTGGTCCTGCACCAGGCTGCAGCGGTCGTCGTTGACGCCGATGGCCGAAGCCGAGCGCTCGTTCTCGCCGTACATGGCCTTCATCGAGAAGGTGTCGGTGAAGTAGCCCGTGTACGTCGCAGCCCAGTTGTCGCCGCCGGTCTTGTTGATGATGCGGTTGCGGAAATCGCCGCGCGTTCCCGTATCCGCGTCGAAGCCGAAGACGTCCTGCGTGGTGTCGTTCTTGTCGGAGAAGCCGAACACTTCCAGCAGGTTGGAGTCGTTGATCTGCCAGTCGACCTTCGCGCCCCAGAAATCGTTGTCGCCCTGGTTCTCGAAGAAGTTTCCGCCGCCGTCGTCGGTGTTCTGCGAATCCAGGTCGCGCTTTTCGTAGATGCCGAAGAAGAACAGCTTGTCCTTGATCAGCGCGCCCGAACCCCAGACCGAATAGTTGTTCTCGTCCGAGTCGTCCCACTGCGTATAGAGCGTCGGCGCGTAGTTCCTGCCTTCGCCCTGCCACAGCCCGTCGATGACGATGTCGGCGCCGGCATGGAATTCGTTCGTACCGCGACGCGTCACGGCATTGATCACGCCGCCGGTGCTGCGGCCGTATTCCACCGAATAGCCACCGGTCTTGATCTGGAACTCTTCCAGGAACGAGAACGGCAGGGACGAGAAGCCGACGCGGTTGTAGAAGTCGGTAACGTTCAGGCCGTTGATGTAGACGGTGTTCTCCGCGACGGACGAACCGCCGAAGGAGATGCCGCCGAACTCACCGCGGTTCACGCCCGGGGCGAGGGTTGCAACGTCGATGATGTCGCGCTGCACGGGCAGGCGCGCCACTTCCTCGCGGCTGATGTTGGTCGCGATTTCGGTCGAGGTCACGTCCACCGGCGAGATCACGCGCGTGCCGATCACCTGCACGGCGGCAAGATCGGTCGCCGATCCGCCAGCCGCGATGTTCAGCGTCGTCGCATTGCCCAGGCTGATGGTCGTCTGCGCCGGTTCGGACAGGCTGTGCCCATCCGCGGCGACTTCGACCTGGTAGTTGCCCACCGGAAGGAACGGGAAGCGGTAGTTGCCCTGCCCGTCCGCGCGTACCGTGCGGACGAAGCCGGTGGCCGGATTGCGCACCGTTACTTCGGCGTTCGGCGTGGTGCGGCCGACCAGCGAACCGTCGGTGTTGGCGGCGTGCGCCTGGTGCAACGACAGCGCCGACGTCAGGCAAACGCCCAGCGCCACGCACAACGCGGTCCTACGAAACCCCATGCTCTTCATGTCCCCTCTCCACGGTGAAAGTGATGCGCGGCCTCGCTAGCGCGATGCCGTGCCGGCGGGCAGTACCTTTGCGGTAAAGCTGTAATCCCACTGGTCGAAGTAGAGGTTGCCCCCTGCCCACTCCACTTCGCCGCGTTGCGAATCCACGGTTTCCGAGCGCATGTGCTGCTTGGCCGGAACGAACTCCGTGCTGATGTCGTCGTTGAAGGCGATCCGGTATGCATCCAGGCCGCCGAGATAGAACCACTGCACTTCCGGATCGCGCGCGGCCTTGAACTGGCCGGTCGTCACGTCCATCGGTACCCAGCCGTAAGGCGCGAGATACAGCGCGCCCCAATCGTGCAGGTTGTCGTATTTGCCGTCGGAATAGACCATGCCCGACTGCCACTTCGCCGGGATTCCGTTGAGGCGCAGCAACGTCATCAACAGCAGTGTCTGCTGACCGCAATCGGCGTGGTTGCCGCGCAACGCGTAGTCGCTGATGTTGGTGATGGTCGAGTATTCGCGCGCGCCGCCCCACGGAATCTCGTCCACCGCTTCGAAGAGCTTGCGCGCGATGAGGTACGGATTCTTCTCGTCGCCGACGACCTTCTTCGAGAATGCGCGCATCTCGTCGGTGAAGACGATGTGCGGCGGTTGCTGCGCGAGATACGGCGCGAGGTCCGGGCGGTCGCCGAGCGCGGTGACCTTGGCCGGATCGATGACGTGATGCTCGCCGAAGATCGTGAGTTCGTAATCGATCGAGAACGTCGTCGGCTGTCCTGCGACGGCCGGCTTTTCAAGATAGACGGTGCGCTGCTGCGTCGATTCCGGCGCGATCTGGTGCTTCGCTGGCGCGCTGGAAAGGAAGCGGATGTCTTCCTGCCGCCCGGGCAACGCGCGCGGATAGGGAATCCACGCGCGCACCGTTTCGCCCGCGGGCACGGCATCGGCGTTCACGGTGATCGATTGCGTCACGTGCACGCGTCGCGAGCCGACGCTGCTCTTGCCCGTACGTCGCGCCTCGGCCACGGCGTCGTCGTGGTACGCGTTGGCGTTTTCCATCGGCCCGTCGTTGCGCTGGAACGCAACGGCGCGGCGCGCCATCGCCTCCGGACTCACGCGGTACAGATTCGATACGGAACGGTTGAAATAGAACGGAACCCCGTCGATCACCATGTGTTCGAGCAGGTTCGCCTTCGTCCAGCGTTGGAATTCGTCTTCGGTCAGGTCGGGAATCGACTCGCGTACCTTTGCGCGCGCCTGGTCGGCGGTGAGCGTGAAATCCAGACGGATGCGCCGCATGCGCTCGCGCTGGAATTCCAGTTCGGCGCGCGTTCTGGCATCCACGCCGGGTTTGGCGAGTGCGGCATCGATCTGCGTGGTCGCCTCGCGGAAATCGCCCGCGTCGACCTGCGCGACCACCGCAGGCAGCGGATCGCGGGTGGGCGAGTTACTGGAAATCGCGGCGTCGGTCGCGGCCACCGCGCCCAGGGCGAGGACGGCGGCTAGCAGGACGTGCCGGCGGCGCGTCCGGGGCATTGGCGATCGAAGCGGTAACCGAAGATCGTCCACGCAGGCCACTCATGGGAGGCCGGCCGTTAGATGGCCGTTCATCGCTGTGTAACATGAGTGGAGTAACCGGTCAATAATTTATTCTTGACTATCCGACAGAAAGAAGTATCTATTCTCCCATCCGGCCGTCGCCTCCCACACGGCCGCACGAGGGGGACGCGATGATCGAGGACGTTCTGGCCTTCGGCCGCCCTGGCGCGGACGCCACGCCGCGTTCCGCCGCTCCCCGCGTGCCGTCGGAACCGCGGGAGTTTGTCGCGGTCAGGTATTCGGGCGCCCGCCCTGCTCACGGATTTCGCCCGATGCGCCTTCGCCTTGCACTCGCCGCCTCGCTGCTCTCGCTGGGCCTGCTTTCCACCGCAGGCGCGTACGAGCGCGCCTGGACCATTCCTGCCGAAACCGGTGTGGTCGGCATCGAGCAGGCGCAACTGGAACCGGGCTGGTGGGTGGCGAAGCAGACCCAACCCGACCGCGTGATCCTCGACGCACAGGCCATCGCCGCGCAGAACGCGAAGCTGATGCAGCTGGACGACAGCATGTTCGACCTGGATGCGTTCCCGGCGACGCTGGATCGAGCACGCGTCGCCGGCTGGGTCGAAGGGCTTTCGACGCGCCCGAAGCGCGCGCTTTTCGACGAACGCGGGCAGGCTTTCGCGAGCACCGACCTCGATGCGATCGTCGACAACGTCAATTTGTCCGCGATTCCGGCCTCGCAGCCGACGCGCTTCGGCCTCGTCGTGCATCGCGCCGATCTGCGCGCATTCCCGACGCGTACGCGGGTGTTCAGTTCGAACGACGACCACGACATCGACCGCTTCCAGGAAAGCGGGCTTTTCCCTGGCGATCCCGTTGCGATCGTGCACGAAAGCCGCGACGGCCAATGGCTGTTCGTCGTAAACACGCGCTACGCGGCGTGGATCGAGAAGCGCTTCGTCGCGCAGGGCAATCGCGATGAGGTGCTGGGCTACGGCAAGCGCGCGCCGTTCCGCATCGTCACCGGCGCGCGCGCCACGACCGTCTACACGCCCGAAGAACCCGGTGTTTCCGAACTCCAGCTCGACATGGGCGTGCGTGTTCCGTTGCTGTCCGACTGGCCGGTAGACAAGGCCGTGAACGGACAGCATCCCTACACCTCGCACGTCATCCAGCTGCCGGTACGCAACGACGACGGCACGCTGCGCTTCGCGCCCGCGCTGCTCCCGCGCCGCGAACCGACCGCCGACGCGCCGCTCGCGCTGACGCCGCGCAACCTGATCCAGCAGGGCTTCAAGTTCCTCGGCGAACGCTATGGCTGGGGCCACAGTTACAACGCGCGCGACTGCAGCGGTTTCGTGTCCGAGATCTACCGCAGCATGGGCGTGCAACTGCCGCGCAACACCAGCGACCAGGCCGTGAGCCCGGCGCTCAACCGCATCGCCTTCAACGAGAAGGACAATCGCGCCAAGCGCATGGCGGTGGTGCGCGAGTTGCAGGTGGGCGACCTGGTCTACATCCCCGGCCACGTCATGATGGTGATCGGCAACATCGATGGCGAACCCTACGTCATCCACGACACCACCGGCCTGAGTTTCGCCGGGCCCGATGGCAAGACCGTGCGCGCGAAGACCAACGGCGTCACCGTCTCGCCGCTCACGCCGCTGCTGTTCAACGGCAAGCAGACCTTCGTCGACCGCATCACCAACATCCAGCGGATCCGGCCGTAGCCGCCGGACCGCCAGCACTGCCCGCACCAAGCCCCCACACTCTCCAGAACGACAAGAATGAAGATCACGCAGATCCGGTTCGGCATGTTGCGCGTACCGCTGAAAACGCCGTTCAAGACCGCGTTGCGCACGGTCGAGGCGATCGAGGACATCATCGTCTGCGTGCACACCGACACCGGCCACGTCGGTTACGGCGAAGCACCGGCGACGGCGGTCATCACCGGCGATACGCACGGCTCGATCATCGAGGCGATCCGCAAGTTCATCGCGCCGCGCCTGATCGGCCAGGAAATCGGCAACCTCAACCGCATCACGCAGCTGATCCAGACCGCGCTGGAAAAGAACACCAGCGCCAAGGCGGCGGTCGAGATCGCCGTGTACGACCTGTTCGGCCAGCTGTACGGCGTCCCGCTGTACAAGATGCTCGGCGGCGGCGATCCGGTGATCACCACGGACATCACCATCAGCGTCGACTACATCGAGAAGATGGTCGCCGATTCGCTCAGCGCGGTGGATCGCGGCTTCGAGTCGCTCAAGATCAAGGTCGGCAAGGACATCGGCGTCGACATCGAACGCGTCAAGGCGATCTACGCCGCCGTCGAAGGCCGCGCCCTGCTCCGCCTGGACGCCAACCAGGGCTGGACCGCCAAGCAGGCCGTGCATGCGATCAACATGCTGGAGGATGCCGGCGTGCGCCTGGAACTGGTCGAGCAGCCGGTGAAGGCGCAGGACCTGGACGGCATGAAGTACGTCACCGAACGCGTGCACACGCCGATCATGGCCGACGAAAGCGTGTTCGGCCCGAAGGAAGTGATCGACCTGATCCGCATGCGCGCGGCCGACATCATCAACATCAAGCTGATGAAGACCGGCGGCTTGTCCAATGCGATCCGCATCGCCGACATCGCCGCGCTTTACGAAGTGGAATGCATGATCGGCTGCATGCTGGAAAGCAGCATCAGCGTGGCCGCCGCGGTGCACCTGGCCGTGGCGAAGTCGAACGCGATCACCAAGGTCGATCTCGACGGGCCGTCGCTCAGCGCGTTCAACCCGGTCGATGGCGGCGTGATCTTCAACGAGTCGGAAATCTCGGTGACCGACGCGCCGGGCCTGGGCATCCGCGAGATCCGCGGGCTGGAACTTCTGCCAGACTGACGCCCTCGAACCGGGAGCCCGCATGTCGCCGCTGCTGAAGATCCGCTCCGAACGCGACCAGATGTCGGCCATCGAACGCCGTATCGCGGACTTCCTGCTGGAGAACGCGCACCTGCTGCGCGACTACTCCTCGCAGCAGCTGGCCAACGCGCTGGGCATCAGCCAGTCCAGCGTGGTGAAGTTCAGCCAGAAGCTGGGCTACAAGGGTTATCCGGACCTCAAGTACTCCATCGGCCAGGCGGTGGCGCGCGGCGATGGCGGCGAGGACGGCAGCACCGGCCGAGAAGCGCGCGCCGACGATCCGCACACCGCGCTCGCCGAGGACCTGTGGCACCTGAAAGGCCTGGCCGAAGCCGGAACGCGGCTGATCAATCCGCCGGAGAACATCGACGCGATCGCGCATTCGATCCTGCAGGCCGGCAAGGTGTTCATCATCGGCCTGGGCGAGGACGGCATCCCGGCGCGCGCATTCGCCACGCGGTTGTCGATGCTGGGCATCCTCACGGTGCATTACGTCGATGCGATCCTGATGCAGGCCGGCGTTTCCAGCGCCGCACCGGGGGACGTGCTGATGGTGTTCTCCGAGCACGGCCGGCAACCGACGCTGTGCCAGATCAGCCATCTCTTCCGCGAACGCGTGGGTCGCGTGGTCACGGTGACTCGGCACACGCCCAATCCGCTGCGCGCGCATGCAGATGCTGCGCTGCTGGTGTCCGCGCACGACGAGCGCCGGCACATCGAGCCGCTGCTGTACCAGTCAGCGTTGCAGCACCTGCTCGACCTGATCTTCGTCCTGTTGTGCGACGCCAGCGAGGAACGCAGGTCGCAGCTCGACTTCAACTTCGAGCGCATGCAGGATCTGCTCGACCATTGATGCGGGGCTCCCGACAAGTATGTTTTCGATGCGTTCGACCGTTGCACTCACCCGGGGCCTCGCCATCGCGTCGCTCGCGATGCTGGCCGCCTGTTCGGGGCTCGCCCCGAAGCCCGCCGCGAAAACGCCCTGGGACGATGCGCGACAGCTCGTCCTGGTCACGACCTCCGACTGGAACGCCACCACCGGCACCCTGCGCCACTACGAGCGCGATGGCGGCGCATGGCGCGAAGTCGGCGAAGCGACGCCGATCACCGTGGGCCGCAGCGGCGCCGCGTGGGGCCTCGGCCTGAACGCCGCACAGGACGACGGCCCGCAGAAGCGCGAAGGCGACGGCCGCGCGCCGGCGGGCGTGTTTCGCATCGGCACGGCGTTCGGCTATGCCGACCGCGCTTCGACGAGGTGGCCGTACGAAGGCATGACCGCGACGGACTGGTGCATCGACGTGCCCGCCTCCCCGCTCTACAACCGCATCGTCGACGCGAAGCAGGTCGGCGACGCCGCGGTCGAAGGTTCCAGCGAGCCGATGCGCCGCGACCTGCATGCCGACGGCGACGTGCGTTACAAGCTCGGCTTCGTGATCGAACACAACGCCGGCAACCGCAGCGGCGCCGGCAGCTGCATCTTCGCCCACCTGTGGCGCGCGCCGGGCGAGCCCACCGCCGGTTGCACCGCGATGCCCGAACCGGCGATGCAGGCGCTGCTGGCATGGCTGGACCCGCGCCGTAAACCCGTGTTCGCGTTATTGCCCGATAACGAACTGGAACGTCTGCACGCGAGCTGGGATCTCCCCACGCCGGCCCCGGCCCGCTGAAAATATCGCGCCCCACGCCATCCACCGCGCCAGTGCGCGAGGATGGGCCTCACCGCTCCGACCCGGACACCCAATCCCCGATGTCGAACACCGCCCGCGTACTCCTCGGACTTTTCCTCGGCGCCGTCATCGGCCTCTCGCTCGCGTGGATCGACCCGGCGCTGGCCGGCAAGGTCGCCGACTTCGTGCAGCCGGTCGGCCGGCTCTGGCTCAATGCCCTGCAGATGACCGTCGTGCCGCTGGTCGCGGCGCTGGTGGTGATCGGCGTGAACAACGCCACCGACGCCGCCGCCTCCGGCCGCACCGCGCGCAAGGCGATCATCACCTTCGTGGTGATCCTCGCGGTCTGTGCGGCGTTCGCGGCGACCGTGGCGCCGATCCTGTTCTCGTTCGTGCCGAAGCAGGAAGGCCTGGCCGATTCCCTGCGCGCCGCTACCGCGGGCGCGGCGCAACTGTCGCTTCCCAGCTCGCTGGCCGAATGGTTCGCCGGGATCATCCCCGCCAACGCGCTTGCCGCCGCCGCGTCCAGCGCGATGCTGCCGCTGGTGGTGTTCGCGCTGTTCTTCGGTTTCGGCCTGACGAAGATCGAAGCAGGCCGCCGCGCGCGCGTGCTCGAACTGATCCAGGGCATCGCCGACGTGATGATCGTGATCGTGCACTGGGTGCTGTGGGTCGCGCCGGTCGGCGTGTTCGCGCTGGTGCTGGCCGTCTGCGCGCGCGTGGGCCACGGCATGATCGGCGCGTTCGGCTGGTACATCGCCATCCTGTGCACGATGTACCTGCTGGCGACCGCGCTGATGTACCCCATCGCCGTGATCGCCGGCCGCGAACGCCTGCGCCGCTTCGCGGCAGCCATCGCGCCGGCACAGGTGGTGGCGGCCAGCACGCAGTCGTCGCTGGCCTCGCTGCCGGCCATGATCGAATCCTCGCGCGAACGCCTGGGCCATCCGCTGAGCGTGACCTCGCTGGTGCTGCCGATGGCGGTGTCGCTGTTCCGCATCACCAGCCCGATCCAGTACCTGGGCGTCGCGGCCTTCATCGCGTGGGCCTACGGCGTGGATCTCACCATCGCGCAATGGGCCGCCGCCGCCGCGCTGGCGGTGGTGATCAGCATGGGATCGGTCGGCCTGCCCGGCCAGGTCAGCTTCATGGCAACCAACATGCCCGTAACGCAGGCGCTCGGCCTGCCGATCGAGCCCCTCGGCCTGCTGCTCGCGCTGGACACCATCCCCGACGTCTTCGCGACGCTGGGCAACGTCACCGGCGATCTCACCGCGACGACCGTCGTGGCGAAAGGCCAGCGCGATCCGGTGAATCCGGACCTGGGCGAGGGCTCCTGACGCGTCCCCGTGCGCGCCGCCACGCGGTCCGGCACGCGGCCTGACCGCGATCCGCGGACTTTTCCGATGCTCGAATCGGGCCCTGCCCCGGCCCGATCCGCGCGCGTTCATGCGAAAATGCCGATCTCATGGCCCCGTAGCTCAGCTGGATAGAGCGGTCCCCTCCTAAGGGACAGGTCGCACGTTCGAATCGTGTCGGGGCCGCCACTTGCGCAGTAGAAGGGAGCCGCCATGACCCACCCCGTCCTCACCGCCCTCGGCCTGAACGACGCCGAATCCGGTACCTACCTCGGCAACGGCGAGTGGTCCGGCACCCGCGACGCCGGCGTGCTGGAATCGGTGAACCCGACCAATGGCGATGTGCTGGCGAAGGTCCACGCGTCCTCGCAGTCCGATTACGACACCATCGTCGAGCGCGCCCAGGCCGCCTTCAAGGTGTGGCGTACCACGCCGGCCCCGCGTCGCGGCGAGGCGATCCGCCTGTGCGCCGACGCGCTGCGCAGGCACAAGGACGCGCTGGGTTCGCTGGTCGCGCTGGAAATGGGCAAGTCCAAGCCCGAGGGCGATGGCGAAGTGCAGGAGATGATCGACATCGGCGACTTCGCCGTCGGTCTGTCGCGCCAGCTCTACGGCCTGACCATGCATTCCGAACGCCCCGGCCACCGCATGTACGAACAGTGGCATCCGATCGGCCTGGTCGGCGTCATCTCGGCATTCAACTTCCCGGTCGCGGTGTGGGCGTGGAACTCGTTCATCGCGGCGATCTGCGGCGACATCACCATCTGGAAGCCGTCGCCGAAGACCCCGCTGTCGGCGGTGGCCTCGATGAAGATCTGCAACGAGGCGCTGAAGGCCGGCGGCTTCCCGGACATCTTCTTCCTGTTCAACGACGCCGGCACCGAGCTCGCGTCCAGCTTCGTCGACGACAAGCGCATCCCGCTGATCAGCTTCACCGGTTCGACCAAGGTCGGTCGTATCGTCGGCGAGCGCGTCGCGCGCCGCATGGGCCGTTCGCTGCTGGAACTGGGCGGCAACAACGCGATCATCGTCGACCCGACGGCCGACCTGAAGCTCGCGATCCCGGCCATCGCGTTCGGCGCCGTCGGCACCGCCGGCCAGCGCTGCACCACCACGCGCCGCCTGTTCGTGCACGAATCCATCTACGACGACGTCCTCGCCAAGCTCATCACCGCCTACAAGCAGGTGGAGAAGAAGATCGGCGATCCGACCGACCCGGCCAACCTCATGGGCCCGCTCAACAGCCGCGATGCGGTGCAGGCGTACCTCGACGCGGTCGAAGCGGCGAAGGCCGCTGGCGGCAAGGTCGAAACCGGTGGCGCCGCCATCGAGCGCGCGGGCAACTTCGTGCTGCCGACGATCGTGACGGGCCTGTCGAACGATGCGGACATCGTCCAGCACGAGACCTTCGCGCCGATCCTGTACGTCATGAAGTACACCGATCTGGGCGACGCCATCCACATGCAGAACGACGTGCCGCAGGGCCTGTCGTCGGCGATCTTCACCCAGAACCTGAAGGCGGCCGAGGCGTTCCTGTCGGCGGCCGGTTCGGACTGCGGCATCGCCAACGTCAACATCGGCACCAGCGGCGCGGAGATCGGCGGCGCGTTCGGCGGCGAGAAGGAAACCGGCGGCGGCCGCGAATCCGGCTCGGACGCGTGGCGCGCATACATGCGCCGCCAGACCAACACGATCAACTACTCCGACGCGTTGCCGCTCGCGCAGGGCATCAAGTTCGATCTGTAATCGGGTTTGACACGGATTTCGCGGATGGTCACGGATAAGGCGAACATGGCGACATCGGACCGGGCAGCCCGTTGCGAAAGCGGCTCGCCCGGCGTGACATCGACCTGCCCGATCCGCAACCATCCGCTTTCATCCGTGTCCCGCGTTTCCCGCTTCGACGGTCTGCGCACAAGGCTCCCCTGAATGTACGGACTCGCCCGCCCCTTCCTGTTTGGCATGGATGCCGAAACCGCGCACGGCGCCGCGCTGAGCGCGCTGGAAGTGGCGTACCGCACCGGTGCCGGCTCGTTGCTCTCGCGCCGCCCGGCCCCGCTGCCGACGCGCGCGTTCGGACTGACGTTCCCCAACCCGGTCGGCCTCGCCGCCGGCCTGGACAAGAACGGCGCGCACATCGATGCATTGATGTCGCTGGGCTTCGGCTTCGTCGAGATCGGCACGGTCACGCCGCGCGCGCAGGAAGGCAATCCGAAGCCGCGCATGTTCCGGCTGCCGGAGCAGAACGCGGTCATCAACCGGCTGGGTTTCAACAACGGCGGCGTCGATGCGCTCGTGCGCAACGTCGAACGCGCCAAGCGCCGCCACGGCCTGCTCGGCATCAACATCGGCAAGAACAAGGACACGCCGAACGAATCGGCGGAGACCGATTACCTGTTCTGCCTGGAGCGCGTCTACCCGCTGGCCGACTACGTGACGGTCAACATCTCCTCGCCCAACACCGCGGGCCTTCGCGAACTGCAGGAAGAGCAGGCACTGCGCCGGCTCGTCAGTACGCTGCGCGAAGCACAGGAGCGCCTCGCCGGCGTGCATGGCCGGCGCGTGCCGATGCTGGTGAAGATCGCGCCGGACCTGACCGACAACGACGTCGAGGCCGCCGCGCGCGTGCTCGGCGACCTGCACGTCGACGGCGTGATCGCCACCAACACCACCATCTCGCGCGTGGGCATCGAAGGTTCTCCGCTGGCGAACGAAGCCGGCGGACTGTCGGGCAAGCCGCTGCTTGGGCAGGCGACGGCCGTGCTGCGCATGATGCGCACCCGCCTTCCCGAATCGATCCCGATGATCGGCGTGGGCGGCATCCTCTCCGGCGCCGACGCCGCGGCGAAGATGGCCGCGGGCGCGACGCTGGTGCAGTGCTACACCGGGCTGGTGTATCGCGGGCCTGCACTGATCACCGAATGCGTCGAAGCCATGCGTCGCCGCAAGGAAGCTCCGAGTCGCGGCAACATGCCGCCGATCGTATGAATCGCAAGCGCAAGTCCCCATGACCGACCCCATCCGCGTCCTGCGCGACGCGCCGCTGCAATCGCGCAACACCTTCGGCGTCGCCGCGACCGCACCGCTGCTCGCCGAAGTCGCTGACGCGTGCGCGCTGTCCGCGCTGTTCGCGCGCGACGAGTTCACCGGCCGTGTGCCGCTCGTGCTCGGTGGGGGCAGCAACCTGCTGTTCGCGGGCAGTCCTGAGGTTCCGCTGCTCGCGCTCACCGGCCAGGACGTGCGCGTCGTGCGCGACGAAGGCGACATCGCCATCGTCCGTGCCGACGCTGGAGTCGAATGGCACGGCTTCGTCCTGCGCATGCTGGACGAAGGCTTCGCCGGGTTGGAAAACCTCGCGCTGATCCCGGGTACCGTCGGCGCCGCGCCTATCCAGAACATCGGTGCTTACGGCGTGGAAGTGCGCGAGTTCGTCCACGCGGTCGAATGCTTCGAACCCGCCACCGGCCGCGTGCAGCGACTGGATGCCGCGCAGTGCGCATTCGCCTATCGCGACAGCGTGTTCAAGCATGAGCCCGACCGCTACATCGTCACCGCCGTCGAGTTCGCATTGCCGCGCACGCCCGCACTGAAGCTGGACTACGCCGGCATCGGCGACGAGCTGGCCACGATGGGCATCACGACACCGACGCCGCGCGACGTCGCGCAGGCGGTCATCGCAATCCGTCGCAGCAAGCTGCCCGACCCGGCCGTCCTCGGCAATGCGGGAAGCTTCTTCAAGAACCCCATCGTCCCGCTCGCACAGGCCGAAGCGCTGCAATCGGAGCACCCCGGCATGCCGGTGTTCCGCGGCAACAGTCCGGACACGCGCAAGCTCTCGGCCGCGTGGTTCATCGACGCCTGCGGCTGGAAGGGCCACCGCGACGGCGACGCCGGCGTGGCGCCGACGCATGCGCTGGTGCTGGTGAACCACGGCGCCGCGAGCGGCCAGCAGCTGCTCACGCTGGCGCGACGCATCGCCGACTCGGTGCGCATGCGGTATGCGGTATCCATCGAACCCGAACCGCGCATCGTCGGCGCGAGCTGGTAAGGAGCATCCACGGTGAGCGAAGCCCTGCCCCATCCGCTTCGCGCCGCGGGCTTCATGCTGGCCAGCACCTTGTGCTTCGGCGTGATGGCGATCGCGATCCGCCTGGCGTCGCATTCGCTCAACACGATGGAAATCGCGTTCTTCCGCAATTTCTTCGGGCTGATGACCGTGCTGCCCCTGGTCATGCGGATGGATCCGGCCTCGCTGCGCACGAAGCAGCTGCCGCGCTATTTCGTGCGCTGCGTGATCGGCATCTTCTCGATGCTGTGCGGCTTCTGGGCCATCGGCCACCTGCCGCTGGCGCAGGCCATCTCGCTGTCGTATTCCTCGCCGGTGTTCGTGACGATCCTCGCCGCCATGATGCTGGGCGAACATGTGCGCGGGCGGCGCTGGGCCGCGGTGGCGGCGGGCTTCATTGGCGTGCTGGTGATCGTGCGGCCGTTCTCGCACGAATTCACCGGCGGCACGCTCATCGCGCTGGCCGCCGCCGTGCTGAGCGCGGTGGTGGCGATCCAGATCAAGCAGTTGGCGCGCGTGGACGCCGCCAACACCATCGTGCTCTACACCTACCTGTTCTGGGTGCCGATCTCGCTGGTACCGGCGTTGTTCGTGTGGGTGTGGCCGCAGGGCATCGTGTGGCTGTGGGTGATCGGCGCGGGTCTATTCGGCACCGGCGGGCAGGTGCTGTGGACGCATGCGCTCAAACTGGGCGAAGTTTCGGCGCTGACGCCCATCAGCTTCATCCAGCTGCCGCTGGTGGCGCTGGTCGGCTGGCTATGGTTCGACGAAAGCGTCGACGTCTACACCTGGGTCGGCGCGGGCATCATCCTCGCAGCCAACGCCTACATCGCCCATCGCGAGGCGGTACTGCTGCGCAGGCATGCGACGACCGCTCCGGTCGAGGCCGCCAAGCCCGGCGAGTAAACCGGCATCGACACGCTGCCGCTGGCGCGCCTACGATGGCCGCAATCACGGGGGACGGATATGAAAGCAGGGATTGCGATCGCCGCGCTGGCGGCCTTCACGTTGTGCGCGTGCGACGGTTTCATGGACAAGGTGCGCGAGTACGACTCGCCGCGGTCTCCGGCGAAAACGCCATCCGCTGAAGCCACCTCGCCGGCTTCGTCCACCACACAGCCGGTCGCCCCGTCTGCCGCGCCCGACATACCGCCCATCGCAACGCCAGTTGCAGCGTCCAACGCCGCGCCGGCCAAGACCGCACCCGAAAGCCGCCTGGTGCCGTTCGACGCGGGCGCTACGGACACGGGCGGCGACGCGGTTGCGTTGGATTGTGCGTTCCAGGGCTTGTCGTTGCCGCCGAAGTTCGCGGTCTACGCCGCCGGCGCCTACGCGGGACGCAGGCTCGATTACCAGATCGATAAGAGCGGCCATCCCGCCACGCAGATCGACGTCTCCGTCAGCGACGACGACATGCCTGTAGTGCTGATGCTGGGCGCGTACGAACCCACGGTCTGGAACATCGGGTGGTCGCCACGCACGCAGATCGTCGCCGTGCTGGTCAGCGGCTATCACCGCCAGGCAATCGCCGGCCTGCCCGCGGCCGTGCCGCGCATCAACAGCAGCTACGACAACAAGGGACCCTGCGGCTACTTCTACGTCGCTGAAAATGAACTCACCAAGCTCAATCCCCTCGCCCGGCAGTTGTTCGGCCGCCCGGTAACGCGTGCCTACATCGCGAAGGATGGCGTGGTCGCCGTCGGCAATGGTGGCAGGTCCGGACTGGTCACCGACGCCGCACAGCCGCCGGGCGCATTCCGCGATCCTGACATGCCGCTCGCCGGCGAAGCAGGCCTGCGCGAAGCCGTCTCCAAGGGCCTGCTGCGCGAGGCGTACGAAAGCGACATGCGCGCATGGCAATCGGCTTACGATGCCGCGCGCCTTCGCGACACGCCGCCGGTTTCCGGCGCGGCGCCGTCGCGCATGTCGGGCGGTTCGCCCTACAACACCTATGTCGTGGTGCGTCCGATGCGGGTGCCGGCGGGCCTGCATGGCGCGCACGCGGCCACGTTCATCGTTCCGCGAGGCGTGCAGCGGCCGACCGGCGACCTAGGCCATTCGCGCATCCTGGACTGGAACACCATGACCTGCGTCGGGGCCATCTGTCGCATGGGAGAGTAAGCGCGGCGGCTATCGATCCGACGCGCCAAAGCGGGCGCGCCACGGCCGCCCGCTCACCCGATACACCGCCAGGTACGCGGCCACGGCCCACGCCATCGCGACCGACCAGCCGGCGAGGATGTCGGACGGGTAATGCACGCCCAGGTACACGCGCGACAGGCCGACCAGCACCACGAACGGCGCCATCACCGCCAGCACCGCCCAGCGCCAGCGCGTGTGCCAGGCCAGCATCACCAGCACGCAGGCCAGCGTCATCGAACCCATCGCGTGGCCGCTCGGGAAGCTGTAGGTGGTTTCCGGCGCGATCGACTCCCACAACGAAGGCCGGTCGCGCGCGAAGAACAGCTTCGCGCCGACGTTGAGCAGCGCCGAACCTCCCAGCGCGACTGCCGCGAACACCGTCTCGCGATACTTCCGCAGCGCGGCGAGCGTCAGCACCAGCGCGATGTCGAACGGCACCACGCCGCCCGCATAGCCCAGTTTCGACATGAGGACGAAGAAGTCGTCGAAGCCCTGCCGCGCCATCGTGTGCGCGAACATCAGGATCGGTTCGTCGAAGACGATGGCTTCCTGCTCGTGGATCTCTTCGGCGAGTGAGCCGAACACCCACAACGGCAACAGCAGGCCGACGAAGACGAAGCCCAGCAGCACGCCATGGCGGCGCAGCAGGTCCGCGCCGTAGCGCAGGACGCTCGCGAATGCGCCGCCCGGCTCAGCTGCCACGACGTTCAGCCGCCACGCGCGGCATCGGCTCCGAATTTGCGCTCGACGTACTGGTCGATCAGCGCGACGAACTCATGCGCGATGTTCTCCCCGCGCAGCGTCACCGTCTTCTCGCCATCCTCGAACACGGGCGCGGACGGCGCCTCGCCCGTACCGGGCAGCGAGATGCCGATGTTCGCGTGGCGCGATTCGCCCGGACCGTTCACGACGCAGCCCATCACCGCGAGCGTGAGGTTTTCCGCGCCGGGATGGCTGATCTTCCATTCCGGCATCTTCGCGCGCACGTGTTCCTGCACGGTCTTGGCCAGTTCCTGGAAGAAGGTGCTGGTCGTGCGGCCGCAGCCGGGGCACGCGGTGACCATCGGCGTGAACGCGCGCAGGCCCATGGTCTGCAGCAGTTCCTGCGCGACGATGACTTCATTCGTGCGCGACTGCCCCGGCTCGGGCGTGAGCGAGATGCGGATCGTGTCGCCGATGCCTTCCTGCAGCAGCACGCCCAGCGCCGCGCTGGACGCGACGATGCCCTTGCTGCCGATGCCGGCTTCGGTGAGCCCCAGATGCAGCGCGTACTTGCCGCGACGGGCGAGCTCGCGATAGACCGCGATCAGTTCCTGCACGCCGCTGACCTTCGCGCTGAGCACGATGCGGTCGGCGGGCAGGCCGAGTTCTTCCGCGCGCATGGCCGAATCCAGCGCCGAGCGGATCAGCGCCTCGCGCAGCACTTCGGCGGCGTCGCGTGGCTGCGCCAGCGTGTGGTTCTCGTCCATCAGCTGCGCGGCCAGCGCCTGGTCCAGCGAACCCCAGTTCGCGCCGATGCGCACCGGCTTGTCATGGCGGATCGCCAGCTCGATCAGCGTGGCGAACTGGCTGTCCTTCTTCTTGCCGAAGCCGACGTTGCCCGGGTTGATGCGGTACTTCGCCAGCGCTTCGGCGCAGGCCGGCTCGGCGGTGAGCAGCTGATGGCCGTTGTAGTGGAAGTCGCCGATGATCGGCACGTTCACGCCCATCATCGCCAGCTTGTCGACGATGCGCGGCACGGCCGCGGCGGCTTCGAGCGTGTTGACGGTGACGCGGACCATCTCCGAGCCCGCGCGCCACAGTTCGGCGACCTGCTTCGTCGTGGAGGCGACGTCGGCCGTATCGGTGTTGGTCATCGACTGCACGATGACCGGATGGCCGCCGCCGACGTCGACGCCGCCGATGCGTACCGCGGTCGTCAGGCGACGCGGCAGGGGTCCGAAACCGGGATGGGCGCAGGGCGCCTGGGCATGCGAATTCATGCGCCTATTGTAGGCCACGCCGATGCCGCGGCCGCCGCCCTTCACGCCCGCGATCACGTGACCCGCGCCCCCGCGTGCGGTACCGTGGCCGGCCATCGCACCACCCCGGCCATGCGCGACTTTCCCGACGACAACAGGCCCACCGACAACAGGCCCGACAGCCGCCCCGACGCGGTGCTAACGCCCAGCCAGCTGAACACGCTGGCGCGCGACCTGCTGGAAGGCGCCTTCCCGTCGATCTGGGTCGAGGGCGAGCTGGGCAACGTCTCGCGCCCGTCGTCCGGCCACCTGTATTTCACGATCAAGGACGCACGGGCGCAGGTGCGCTGCGCGATGTTCCGCCCGAAAAGCAGCTGGCTGCGGTTCACGCCGCGCGAAGGCCTGCGCGTGCTGGGACGCGGGCGCGTCACGCTGTACGAAGCGCGCGGCGAATACCAGATGGTGTTCGACCACCTGGAGGAAGCCGGCGAAGGCGCGCTGCGTCGCGCGTTCGACGAACTCAAGGCCAAGCTCGCCGCCGAAGGTCTGTTCGACGCGGAACGAAAGCGGACGCTGCCGCGTTTCGCGCGCCGCATCGCCGTGATCACCTCGCCCAGCGGCGCAGCCGTGCGCGACGTACTGAGCGTGTTGTCGCGCCGCTTCCCGCTGGTGCAGGCTGACGTGCTGCCCGTGCCCGTGCAGGGCGACGGCGCCGCGGCGCAGATCGTGGCCATGTTGCAACGGGCCATCGCGGCGCAGCGCTACGACGTGATCGTGCTGGCGCGTGGCGGCGGTTCGCTGGAAGACCTGTGGGCGTTCAACGACGAGCGGCTTGCGCGCGCGATCGCCGCCTCGCCGGTGCCGGTCGTGTCCGCCGTCGGCCACGAAACCGACTTCAGCCTCAGCGATTTCGCCGCCGACGTGCGCGCGCCCACGCCGTCGGTCGCCGCCGAACTGCTGGTGCCCAATCGCGAAGACCTGCTGCACCGCCTGCGCGTGCTCGACGCGCGCCTGCGCAACCTGCACATGCAGCGCCTGAGGCAGGCGATGCAGCGCGCCGATCGCGCCGCACTGCGCCTCAACGCACAGCGTCCGCGCGCGCGCCTGGACATGCTGTACCGTCGCCAGGCCGACGCGCTGCGTCGCCTCGATGCCGCATGGAAGCGCCGCATGGAACGCGAACGCGCGCACCTTCGCCACGCCGACGCCGTGCTGCGCGCCGCGCATCCGGGACGCCGCATTGCCCGCCTGCGCGAGCGGCTGGCGACCATCGCACAGCGGCCGCAGGCGGCCATCGTGCGCCGGCTGTCGAACCAGGCGCTGCACTTGCGCGGGCTGGCGCGTTCGCTCGAAGCGGTGAGCCCGCTGGCAACGGTCGCGCGCGGGTACACGATCCTTCGCCACGAAGACGGGCGCATCGTGCGCAGCGTGCTCGACGCGTCCCCGGGCGACCGCCTGTCGGCGCGCCTGTCGGACGGCGAGCTCTCGGTACGTGTGGAATCGCACGACGACGATGCGTGAGCCGCTGATCGCGCGATAACGCCCGCTGCCCTACCCTTGCTCCTTTCCCGGGAGGCGACCATGGCGAAGGACAAGAAGAAGGCGCGTGCCGGCAAGGGCCTGAAGTCGAGCTATCCCTACTACCTCGCCAACCGTCCCGTGCCGGCCAACACCGACCTGGACGTGCTCGACAAATACAGCGGCCAGCGCGCCACGCGCGTGGCGCTGGCCGATGGTGCGGCGGTGCGCAAGGCGATCGTCGCCGGCTACCAGGCACGCGAATCCGTTGCGGCCTTCCCGCCCGACGCGCGCCGCGACGTGCTCGAACATTGCGTGCAGCGCTTCACGCAGCGCTTCGACGAACTCGCACTCGCACTGTGCATCGAAGCCGGCAAGCCGATCCGCGACGCGCGCGGCGAAGTCACGCGCCTGATCGACACCTTCCGCATCGCCGCCGGTGAAGCCACGCGCATCGGCGGCGAAGTGATCGAGATGCAGATCTCGCCGCGCACGCGCGGCTATCGTGGCATGGTCAAGCGCGTGCCGATCGGGCTGTGCGGCTTCATCACGCCGTTCAATTTCCCGTTGAACCTGGTCGCTCACAAGGTTGCGCCCGCGATCGCCGCAGGCTGCCCGTTCGTGCTGAAACCTTCCGAGAAAACGCCGATCGGCGCTCTCATCATCGGCGAGGTGCTGGCCGAGACCGATCTTCCGAAGGGCGCGTTCTCCATCCTCGCGTGCAGCAACGACGACGCCGCGCAGCTGGTCGAGGACGAACGCGTCGCGCTGTTGAGCTTCACCGGCGGCCTGGTCGGCTGGGACCTGAAGGCGCGCGCCGGGCGCAAGAAGGTCACGCTCGAACTGGGCGGCAATGCGGCCTGCATCATCGACGAGGACCCGGGCGCGTCGCTGGACCACATCGTGGACCGCCTCGTGTTCGGCGCGTACTACCAGAGCGGCCAGAGTTGCATCAGCGTGCAGCGCATCTACGCGCACGCGGCCGTTTACGACAAGCTACGCAAGAAGCTCAAGGCCGCGGTGGCGAAGCTGCGCATGGGCGACCCGCGCGACGAATCGACCTTCATCGGCCCGATGATCGACGAGAAGGCGGCGCAGCGCGTGGAGTCCTGGGTCGCCGCCGCGCGCAAGGGCGGCGCGAAGCGGCTGGTCGGCGGCGATCGCGCAGGCAACATGGTGCCGGCGATGCTGCTGGAAAACGTTCCCCACAACACCGACCTGTACCGCAAGGAAGCCTTCGCGCCGGTCGCGCTGATGGAACCGTTCAACGACTTCGAGCAGGCCATCGACAAGGTCAACGACAGCGACTTCGGCCTGCAGGCCGGCGTGTTCACCGGCCGGCTCGAACACGCGATGCGCGCGTGGGACCGGCTGGAAGTCGGCGGCGTGATCGTCGGCGACGTGCCGAGTTTCCGCGTCGACAACATGCCCTACGGCGGGATCAAGCATTCGGGCCTGGGCCGCGAAGGCGTGCGCTGTGCGATCGAGGACATGACCGAGCAGCGGCTGCTGGTGATCCGCGACCCGGTGGGGTGAAGCGGAATTGCTTGCGAGCCACTGGCTCGCATTCCGCTGAACGCCTTCGGGCTGTGCCCGAAGGCCGGGGGAGCTCACGAGCCACTGGCTCGCATTCCGCTGAACGCCTTCGGGCTGTGCCCGAAGGCCGGGGGAGCTCACGAGCTACTGGCTCGCATTCCGCTGAACGCCTTCGGGCTGTGCCCGAAGGCCGGGGGAGCTTGCGAGGCGCATGACCTTCAACCCCGTTCCGGACCGACGCGCGTTTGTCATCGGCGACCCAACCATGGAGTTCGCCGATGAACCGCACCGCCCTCGTCCCCCTGCTGCTGTGCGCTGCGGTCGTCACCGCGCTCGCCGGATGCCGCAGCACCTCAGAACCGATGGAACAGGCCACGGCCCACGCCCGCGCCGAGCGCGAAAATGCTGCCCGCGAGCGGGCCGCCCGCAAGCAGGCCAAGGCCGCCTCGGCCGATGCGGCGACCGCGGCATCGGCCGCAAAAGCAACCCTGGATCGCGTCGAAGTGACCGGCAACCGGATCCGACAGGAGGCATACGCCTCTGCCCCTGCCCCGGCCTCGCCGCCTCCGCCCGCGCTCATGGGAGTGTTCCAGTTCGCCCCGTCGCAGCCGGCCAACACCGAGAAGTACGCGCAGCGCACCGACAACCCCGTACAGCGCGCCGCCGAACAACCCGTCTCCACGTTCTCCATCGACGTCGACACCGGCAGCTACGCCAACGTGCGGCGCATGTTGAACGACGGCGTCCGTCCGCCCAGCGACGCCGTCCGCGCCGAGGAATTCATCAACTACTTCGACTACGCCCACCCCGCGCCCGCCTCGCGCGAAACGCCGTTCCGCGTCACCACCGAACTGGCGACCGCGCCGTGGAATCCGCAGCGCCAGGTGCTGATGATCGGCATCAAGGGCTATGAGGTGCCCAAGGCCAACCTCGCGCCGGCCAACCTCGTCTTCCTCATCGACACCTCCGGCTCGATGGGCGAACCCGACAAGCTGCCGCTGGTGAAGCAGGCCCTGCACCAGCTCGTGCCACAGCTGCGCGCGCAGGATCGCGTGTCGATGGTCGTCTACGCCGGCAGCGCCGGCCTCGTGCTGCCGCCGACGCCTGGCGATCGCCACGGCGAAATCCTCGCTGCGCTGGACCGTCTCGATGCCGGCGGCAGCACCAACGGTGGCGAGGGCATCGCGCTCGCCTACGCGATGGCGAAGCAGGCGTACATCGAAGGCGGCGCGAACCGCGTGATCCTCGCCACCGACGGCGATTTCAACGTTGGAACCGTCGACCAGAACGCGCTGGAAACGATGGTGGCGCAGCAGCGCAAGAACGGCATCGCGCTGACCACGCTCGGCTTCGGCAGCGGCAACTACAACGACGAGTTGTCCGAGCGGCTGGCCGACGTCGGCGACGGCAACCATGCCTACATCGACAGCGTGCGCGAGGCGCGCAAGGTACTGGTGCAGCAGATGGGCGGCACGCTGTTGACGATCGCGCGCGACGTGAAGATCCAGGTCGAATTCAATCCCGCGCAGGTCGCCGAATACCGGTTGACCGGGTACGAGAACCGCATCCTGCAGCGTGAGGATTTCGCCAACGACAAGGTCGACGCCGGCGACATCGGCGCGGGCCACCAGGTCACTGCGCTGTACGAGATCACGCCGGTGGCATCGTCCGCAAAGCGCATCGAGCCACTGCGCTACGGTGCGAACACGACGAAGCCGGACCTCGCCGTCGGCAGCGAAATCGCACACCTGCGCCTGCGCTACAAGCTGCCGGGACAGGACGCCAGCAAGCTGATCCAGACGCCGATCCTCGCCTCGCAACTCACGCGCACGCCGGGCGAATCGCTGCGTTTCGCCAGCGCCGTGGCCGGTTTCGCCGATGCGCTGCGCGGCGGCGAGCGCATGGATGGCTGGAAGTGGGACGCGATGATCGCCACCGCACGCGGCGCACGCGGCGACGATCCGCGCGGCGAACGCGCCGAGATGATCCAGTTGATGGATGCGGCGCGACAGCAGTCCGGCGCGGACGAACGCGTGGGCGTGGGTCGGTAAGGATCGGGAACCGGCGCGCCGTGCGCGGCGCGCCATTCACGCGGCAATGAAGATCAGCCGGTAACCGCCAACCGCAGCGGCGCGATGTGCATGCGTTCGGCCGGATAACCGAACAGATAGCCCTGGCCGTAGGTGCAGCCCAGCTCGCGCAACGTCGCGCGCTGGGCTTCGTTTTCCACGCCTTCGCCGATGGTGTGGATGCCCAGCGTGCCGGCCAGCGCCTGGATCGCGCGCACCACCGCCACGCTTTCCGGTTGCGTTTCGCCGACCAGGCCGGAGACGAAGCTCTGGTCGATCTTCAGGCACTCGATCGGGAACCGGTGCAGGTACGACAACGCCGAGAAGCCCGTGCCGAAGTCGTCCAGCTGCGCGAGCACGCCGTGGCTGCGCAGCGTGCGCAGCATGCGCAGCGCACGCGGCACGTCGTCGAGCAGCGCGACCTCGGTGATTTCGATGCGCAGGCGGTGCGGGTCCGCGCCGGCCTGGTCGATCATGCGCAGCAGGCGGTCGGCGAAGTCCGACGAGCGGAAATGCCGCGGCGACACGTTGACCGAGATGTAGCCTTCGCCGCCGCGCGCGAGTTCGTCCATCACCTGGCGATACAGGATCCAGTCGACTTCCTCGATCAGCCCGCTGTCCGCGCCCACGCCGATGAACTCGCCGGGCGTCAGCAGGCCGCGGCGCTCGTGGCGCCAGCGCAGCAGCGCTTCGTGGCCGATCACGCGCTGGTCGTCCAGACGGACGATCGGCTGGTAGAAAGCGACGAAGCCATCGCCGTTGATGGCGCGGCGCAGGTCGGCTTCAAGGTCGAGGATGCGCACCGCCTCCTCGCGCATCGCCTCGTCGAACACGGCGCAGCGATCGCGACCGGACGACTTCGCGCGATACATCGCCGCGTCCGCATCGCGCAGCAGTTCGGCACCGGTGCGATAGCGCGGATGCCACAGCGCGATGCCCAGGCTCGCCGACGGGAACACTTCGCGACCGGCGATCCAGCATGGCTCGCCCAGCGCACGCAGCACGCGCTGCGCGAGCTCTTCCGCGACCTGCGGGCCATCGATGTCCTCGATCAGGATCGCGTACTCGTCGCCGCCCAGTCGCGCGACCGTATCGCCGGTGCGCACGGCATCGACGATGCGGCGGCCGGTTTCTATCAGCAGTTCATCGCCCGCCGAATGACCGACGGAATCGTTGACCAGCTTGAAGCGGTCCAGGTCGAGGAACAGCACCGCGAAGGTCCGCTGCGGTTCGCTCTGCGCGCGGGCGATGGCGTGCGAAAGACGGTCGAGCAACTGGCTGCGGTTCGGCAGACCGGTCAGCGCATCGTGCGTGGCCTGGTGCGTGAGCTGCTGCTCGACACGAAGGCGTTCGCCGATCTGCGACAGCAGCTCCGCGTTCGCCTGCGCCAGTTCGCGCGTACGCGACTCGACGCGCTGTTCGAGTTCGGCGTGCGCGGAAACGAGTCGATCCTGCGACTGCTTGCGCGCAAGACCAATCGAAATATGGTGCGCGACGAACGTCAGCAGTTCCTGGTCGCGCACGCTGAAGTTGATCGCCGGCGAATAGCTCTGCACCGTGATCACGCCTACCACCGACTCGTTGCGGAACAGCGGCACGCCCAGCCAGCAATGCGCGAGCGAACCGCGACTGCGCAGCACGCCCTGCGATTCCAGCGCGGCGATGCGCTTGCGGTCGGCCAGCAGCGGACGGCCGCGGGCGATGACGTATTCGGTCAGGCCCGAGGTGAGCTTGCGGGTTTCGCGCGCGGCATCGCGTTCGTCGATGGAGTACGGGAATTCCAGCCGCTCGCCGTCATCGGTGAGCAGCGCGATGTAGAAGTTGCGTGCGTACAGCAGGTCGCTGACGACGTCGTGCACCTGCGTGTAGAAACGCTCCAGCGTCTCGGAGGTGATCGACAGCTCGGCGATGCGGAACAGCGCGCGTTGCAGGCGCTCGGCGCGCTGGCGCTCGATGATCTCGGCCTGCAGGTCGCGGTTGCTCAGCTGCAGCGCCTGCGTGCGTTCCTCAACGCGGCGTTCCAGTTCTTCGCGCGCGTGGAAGCGGTCCAGCGCGGTGAGGATGTGCTGGGCGACGAACGCGAGCAGCGCGCGTTCCTCTTCGCCGTAGACGTCGGGGCGATCGTAGCTCTGCACGACGATCGCGCCGCAGATGCGGTCGT
>Ga0209257_1000284_pt1 | contig 112773 bp, 137 predicted proteins | sample AraplaCvi_mCL_r2_FD_184277 | JGI IMG/M metagenome (GOLD analysis project Ga0209257, IMG submission 184277) | Arabidopsis root microbial communities from North Carolina, USA - plate scrape MF_Cvi_mCL_r2 (SPAdes) (version 2) | ecosystem: Host-associated > Plants > Roots > Endosphere | place...
CACCGTAGTTGCCGGTGCGCTCGCCCGGCAGGCGGTCGGCGGCCAGCGCGGGGTGGTCGAAGAAGCCCAGCCGCCCGAGGCGGTAGTTGATCGTGACCACCACCGCGCCGCGCTCGGCCAGGCGGGTCCCGTCATACAGGTCGGCGGTGCCCGAGCCGTTGTTGTACCCGCCGCCGTGGATCCAGACCATCACCGGCAGGGGGCCGGTCCGCGCCCGGGGCGTCCAGACGTTCAGGGTCAGGCAGTCCTCGCTCATCGGCAGGGGGCCGACGCCCGGGTCGCCGTTGGGCGGCGGCTGGATGCAGATCGCCCCCACCTGCCCCGCATCCAGCGCATCGGTCCACGTCGGGGCAGGCTGGGGCGGACGCCAGCGCAGCGCCTCCACCGGCGGCGCGGCGTAGGGAATGGCCTTGAAGCTGTCGACGCCGTCGGTCTCCCGGCCGATCAGATTCCCCTGGGCGATCGCCACCGTCGGACGGGCCTGCGAAGCATCGGTGGGAGTCGCCATCAGGGCCGCCGCCGCGAAAAGTGAAGCTAACATCCGCCCACACTAGCGTCCGCCTGCCCGAAGGCTCAAATGACGTTTGTATTTCTTGCTAAGGTTTGAGGAACCGGTGCGAGGTCAAGGTGTTACAGTAACCGGAGTGTGGGGATCGGCTTGAGGGAATTGTCGAAAACAGGCGGCCTGCCGGTCGATCTGGCGAGTGCGTTCGACGCCTCGCCCAATCCCTATGTGCTGGTCACCCCGGACCTGCGCATCGCGGGTCTCAACCAGGCTTATCTCGACGTCACCAGCAGCACGCGGGAAACGACCATCGGCCGTCCGCTGTTCGCCGCCTTCGACTCCGGTCCCGGCGCGGAGGCGCCCGAGAACGTCCGCCAGGTCCGGGCCTCGCTGGAGAAGGCCCGCGACACGCGCCAGCCCGACCATCTGGCCGTGGTCAAATTCGCCATCTCCCGCCCCGGTCCCAACGGCGACGCCCTGTTCGAGGATCGGTTCTGGAGCGCCACCCACACCCCGATCCTCGACGAGGCGGGCGAGGTGGTCTTCCTGCTGCAGCACACCACCGACATCACCGAGCTTCAGCGCCTGCGCGCGATGACCGCCGGCATGGAAGGCGCCAATGCGGTGGACCTCCTGGGCGGCGCGGTGCTGGGCCGGGCGCAGGCGGTGCAGGAGGACAACCAGCGCCTCCAGACCGAGCGCAACCAGCTGGTCGAGATGTTCATGCAGGCCCCGGGATTCGTCACGATCCTGAGCGGGCCGCAGCACGTATTCCAGATGCACAACCCGGCCTACGCCCAGCTGATCGGCCACCGCGTCATCGCCGGCAAGCCGATCCGCGAGGCCCTGCCCGAGCTGACCGGCCAGGGCTTCTACGAGCTTCTGGACACCGTCTACGAGACCGGCGAACCCCACGAGGGCCGGGCCAGCCGGGTGCAGCTGCAGCGCTCGCCCGAGGGGCCGCTGGAGACCGTCTATCTGAACTTCATCTACCAGCCGATCCGGGACGCCTCGGGCAAGGTCGCCGGCATCTTCGTGCAGGGCCACGACGTCACGGACACCATCGTCGCCGCGGAGCGGCAGAAGCTGATGATCGACGAGCTGAACCACCGGGTGAAGAACACCCTGGCCACGGTCCAGTCGATCGCCATGCAGACGGCGCGGTCCCACGCCGACCCGAAGACCTTCGCCGAGGGGTTCCAGGCCCGGCTGCTGGCCCTGTCGCACACCCACGACCTGCTGACCCGCAGCCACTGGGAGGGCGCCGACCTGCGCGCCATCCTGCAGCACGAGACCGAGGCCCACGGGCCGCAGCGGATCAGCCTGAACGGCCAGCCCGTCGCCCTGGGCGCCGCGGCGGCCCTGTCGCTGGGCATGATCCTGCACGAACTGGCCACCAACGCCGCCAAATACGGCGCCCTGTCGGGGCCCGAGGGCCGGGTGCTGATCGATTGGGCGGTCGCCGACCAGACGAATCCCGTCATGCACCTGACCTGGCGCGAGATCGACGGCCCGCCCGTCGTCGAACCGACCCGCCGGGGCTTCGGCAGCCGACTGATCGAACGCAACGTCCGCCACGACCTGGCGGGCGAGGTGAAGCTTGAATACGCAACCTCCGGCTTCACCGCGGAGTTTATGGTCCCGCTGGACCGGGAGAAGAGTGAATGACCGCACCGCTTTCGGGCCGACGCGTCCTGATCGTCGAGGACGAATCCCTCGTCGCCATGCTGCTGGAGACCATTCTGGAGGACATGGGCTGCACGCCCGTGGGGCCGGCCGCCAACATCGACGACGGCCTGAGGCTGGCCGTGGAGGAAACGCCGCTCGACGCCGCCCTGCTGGACGTCAATGTGGCGGGCCGCCAGGTCTTCCCGGTCGCCGAGGCGCTGAAGGCGCGCGGCGTGCCCTTCATCTTCTCGACCGGCTACGGCGAAAGCGGCCTGCCCGACGTCTGGCGCGGCCAGCCCACCATCCAGAAGCCGTTCACCGAGGCGGCCGTGCGCGATGCTCTGATGGCGGCGATGGGGGTTTCGAGGGGCTAGGGATTAGGGGCTAGGGGCCAGGGTTCAGGTCGTCCGCCGACCTGCCTTCTTCCACTTAACCCCTAGCCCCTAACCCCTAGCCCCTAGCCCCTCACTTCAGATCCCTCAGCACCGCCCGCGCCGCATTGTGCCCCGGCGCGCCCGTGACGCCGCCGCCGGGATGGGCGCCGGAGCCGCAGAGGTAGAGCCCCGGCACGGGCATCCGGTGATCGGCGTGGCCCAGCACCGGGCGGGCGCTGAACAGCTGGTCCAGCGTCAGCCGCCCGTGGAAGATGTCGCCACCCACCAGGCCGAAACGGCGCTCCAGATCGCGCGGCCCCAGCGCCAGCCGGCCGACCACCGAGGCCTTGAAGCCCGGCGCGTGCCGGTCGACGGTCTCGATCATCAGGTCCGCCACCGTGTCGCGGTGCGCGTCCGCCAGATCGGGCGCGACATGCTGGCAGAACAGGCTGGCCACATGCTGTCCCGGCGGGGCCAGGCTGTCGTCCAGCGTCGAGGGGATCAGCATTTCCACGATCGGCTCGCTCGACCAGCCGTTCAGCCGTGCGCTCGCATGCGCCCGGTCCATGTAGTCCAGCGTCGGCGCGATGATGATGCCCGCCGTCAGGTGATCGCCCTGCCCCGGCAGGACCGTGAAGTTCGGCAGTTCCGACAGGGCCACGTTCATGCGGAAGGTGCCCGAGCCCGACTGGTAGTTCCCGATCCGCTCGCGGAAGTCCGCCGGCACGACCGCATCGTCCACCAGCCGTTCGAACAGCAGCCGGGGGTGCAGGTTGGACACGACGGCCCGCGCCCGCACCTTATCGCCGCCTTCGGTCACCGCGCCGACGGCCCGGCCCTTCTCGGTCAGCACCTCGGCCACGGCGGTGTCCAGCCGCACCTCGACGCCCAGCTCCGCGCAGGCCTTCGCCATCGCCTGGGTGATCGCCCCCATGCCGCCCAGGGCGTGGCCCCAGACGCCCTTCCTGCCGTTCACCTCGCCGAACACATGGTGCAGCAGCACATAGGCCGATCCCGGCGTGTAGGGGCTGGCGTAGTTGCCGACCACGCTGTCGAAGCCGAACAGGGCCTTGATCGGATCGCTCTCGAACCAGCCGTCCAGCCAGTCGCCCGCCGACTTGGCGAACAGGTCCAGCAGGTCGCGCCGCCCCTGCACGTCCAGCCCCGCCGCCTGCTTCCCCAGCGACGCCCCCTTCAGCAGTTCCGGCAGCATGGCGGTCCAGCCGCCTTCCACCACATTGGGCGGGCTCTTCAGGATCCAGTCGCGCAGGATGGCGGCCACGACCTCCAGCCGCCGCTCGTACTCGGGCAGGCGCGCCGCGTCCCTGGCCGAGAATTTGGCCACCTCGCCCCGGGTGCGCCCCTCCCCCGCCAGCAGATAGCGGCCGTCGTCGAAGGGCAGGAAGTTGGAGACCTTGCGCTCGACCACGGTCAGCCCGTGCCGGGCCAGGTCCATGTCGGCGATGACCTTCGGGTTCAGCAGGCTGACGGTGTAGCTGGCGGTCGAGTTGCGGAAACCGGGATGGAATTCCTCGGTCACCGCCGCCCCGCCGACCACATGGCGCCGCTCCAGCACCGTCACCTTCAGCCCGGCCTTCGCCAGATAGAAGGCGCAGACGAGGCCGTTGTGCCCTCCGCCCAGGATGACGACGTCGGTCGTGGTGGTGGTCATGGCGCCCCTCTCCCTGTCGTCGTCCCCGAACCGAAGGGCCTCTCAATCCCGGGCCGCCGGGTCAAGCCCCGTCGGCCAACAGGCGGGCGGTGTCCGCCCGCCTGTCGTGACGTCCGAAGACCTAGGCTTCGGTCTCGGGCTCGGCCTTGGTCTCGGGCTCAGCCTTGCTCTTGCGGGTAGGCGCCGGCTTGGCGACGGGTTCCGGGACGGGCGCCGGCGCGGGCGTGGGAGCCGTTCCCCGCAGGACGTTGGTCAGACCGTTCAGGTCGCCGCCCGACAGGCCGACCTCGGCCAGCAGCTGATCCACCAGCGGCGCCTGGGCGCGGTAGCGCAGGGCGCTGTTCACGACCTGGTCCGACAGGTTGCCGCCCGACGACGACTCTCCGCCACCGGCCCCCGCCGACGCCCCACCGCCGTTCAGGCCTTCGACCTGAACGATCTTGATTGAGTCGATGTTCTCCATCGGCTTGACGGACTCGGCGATGATCCGGTCCAGGTTCTCGATCAGCTTGATGCGGATCTGCATGGCCACCTGTTCGGGCGACAGAAGGTTGGCCGCCGCGTTCAGCGCGTGCTGGCCCGCCGCATCGACCTCGTAGCGGATGCGCGCCGCTTCGGCGGCGACACGGGCCGCCTGGGCTTCGGCCTCGGCTTCGATGGTGGTCTTGTCCGCCTGACCGCGGGCCTGCTCGCGCATGGCCTCGGCCTGGTCGGCGGCGGCGATCTTTTCGGCCTCGGCGGCGACGCGGACGCCGATCGCCTCGCGTTCAGCCTCCTTGGCCGCCTCGATCAGCTCGATGATCTTCTGGCGATCCGCGGCCTCGCGGTCGCGCACCGTCTTCACCTGCTCCTCGGCCTGCACGGCCAGCGCCAGGGCGCGGTCGGCCTCCGCCTTGGCCTCGGATTCGGCGCGGGACTTCTCGGCCACGGCGATGTTGCGGTCCTGCTCGGACAGCTCGATGGCCTTGGCCTTCTCGATGTCCTGCGTCTCGATGGCGCGCGCCTTGGCGATCTCCCGCTCGGCGACCTCCTGCTCCATGGCGATGCGCTGCTGGGCGACCAGTCGATCGCCCTCGATCCGCGCCTGTTCGATCTGCTGCTGCGAGGTGATCTGGGCGCCTTCGGCCTCGCGCTGCTTCTCGGCCTCCTGACGCGCCATGTCGGCCGACTGTTCGGCGCGGCGGTTGGCGATCTCGCGTTCCTGCTCGAGCTTGGCGTATTCCTCGTCGCGCGAGATTTCGAGCGTGCGGCGCTGGGCCTCCAGGTTCTTGGTGCGGATCTGGACCTGGGTGTCCTGCTCGATGTCGTTGCGCAGCTTCTTGCGCAGCTCGATCTCCTGCGTCAGCCGCGTCAGACCCTCGGCGTCAAAGGCGTTCAGCGGGTTGAAATGCTCCATCGCCGTCTGGTCGAGGCCGGTCAGCGAGACGGTTTCCAGTTCGAGACCGTTCTTCAGCAGATCTTCCGACGACACCTGCTGCACCTTCTGGACGAAGTGCGTCCGCTGCTCGTGCAGTTCGGTCATGGTCAGTTCGGCGGCGACCGAGCGCAGGGCGTCGACGAACTTGCCCTCGACCAGTTCCTTCAGCTGCTCGGGATGCATGGTCCGCAGACCCAGGGTCTGGGCGGCCGAGGCGATGGCGTCGGCGCTGGGCTGAACCCGCACATAGAACTCGGCCAGCACGTCGACGCGCATCCGGTCCTTGGTGATCAGCGCCTGCTCATTGCTGCGCTGAACCGCCAGGCGCAGGGTGTTCATGTTGACCGAAATGGTCTCGTGCAGGACCGGCAGGACCAGGGCGCCGCCGTTCATCACCACCTTCTCGCCGCCGAAGCCGGTGCGGACGAAGGCCGTTTCCTTGGACGCGCGCTTGTACAGCCGCGCGAAAACCAGCCCGAGGATCAGCAGGGCGACAAGCCCCACGCCCGAAATGATGGCGATCTCGATGATCGAAGTCATGGATTGCAGCCCCTTGGTAAGAACAGTCGTCAGACAGCCGCGTCCTGAAGCGACGCGCTGGTGTTGTGGATGGCGAAGTATTTGGCGCCCGCGTGCCGCACCAGCAGCACGCTGCCCCCCTGGACGAAGACGTCCGCGGCGTTGTCAGGCTCGACCATGACGTAGTGTACCTGGCCGTGCTGGTCGCGGACCCGCGCCTGGGCGGCGCTGGCCTGGCGGGCCTCCCCGGTCACGATCACGGCCACCCGCCCCACCAGGCTATCGCGCGACACCGCCGTGGTCTCGTCCCGCGGCATGATCCTCGACACGCCCCGTCCGAACACCCGCGTCACCGGCAGGGCCGCGGCGAAGGCCAGCGGCGCGGCCAGGAACCAGGGCCCCGGCTGGCCCAGGATCGCGGCGACCAGCTGCTGCCCGATCAGCCCGGTCATCCCGAAGGCGAACAGGAAGACCACGATCAGCATCAGCAGCGGCAACCGCCCGACGTTGATCCAGGACAGCAGCGACGGCGACTCGACGTTGATGTCGCCGTCCAGACCATCCAGCCCCTCGCCCAGCGCCAGGCCCGCGCCCAGGCCCATGGCCTCGGCGGCGCCGATCAGCAGCATCAGGACCAGGGCCGCCACGAACGGCACATTGTCGCCGGCCAGCAGGAATTCGAACATGGAAGCGGTCAGTCCTTTGCGCCGGTGCGGGCCTTGATCGCGGCCAGCCGCTCCTCGACCCGGTTGCGACGCGCCAGCCCGTCCAGTTCCGCCAGCTTGGCGTCCTTGTCGCGGTTCACGCCGCCCAGGCCCGGCGCGCCTTCCTTGGCCATCAGGCGGTCAAAGGCGCCGGTCGCGTTCTCGACCCGGCGGGTCACGCTCTTGCCGCCGTCCGCGCCCGAACCGGCGGCAGCCGCGCCGGCCTCCTCGGCCGCCCGCGCGCGCACCAGCAGCATGGCCTGGAAGGCCTCTTCCATCTCGCGGCGCTTGGCCAGCAGGGCGGCGACATAGCCTTCCAGTTCGGCCTCGCGCTTGGACGCATCGGCCACCGTGGCTTCCAGCACCGGCACCTGGGCCTCGACGTCCAGCTGATGCTCGACGGCGGCGCGGGCCAGGTCCTCGCGCCCTTCGCGAATGGCCAGTTCAATCTGGCCGGCCAGCTCTTCGTGCCGGCTGCTCTGTTCGGTCAGCCGCTTGTTGGCCAGGTGCTTGCTGGCGATGGCCAGGCCCAGCTCGGCGCGGACGTCGTCCACCGCCTTGTCGATCTCGCGCAGGGTCTGCTGGATGACGGCCTCGGGCATCGCTCCCTCGATCGCGTCGATCAGCGCGTGGGCGCTGCCGGACACGATGCGGCCGACACGTGCGCTCAGGGTATCCGACATGAGTTATCCTCTCTGCTAGCGTGCGGCCGGGGCCGCAGAAACAAGTCGCATCAGGTCCGCCAGCGGCTCCAGCCGCCTGGAGACCACCGCGGGGTCGTAGGCCGGCGCGTTCGGCGTCACCGCCCATCGCATCAGTTGTTCAGCCAGCCGCGCCGCGCAATCCACCAGGCGCGCCTCATGCCGCGCCAGATGCTCCCGCGTCGCCTCCGCGCCGGGACGGGGCGTCGCCAGGGCCAGGGCCAGGAATTCTTCGGCGGTGGTCATCAACCCCACCGCTACATCGGAATGCAGGCCCAGGTCTTGTTCAATCACCCGCAAGGCGCGAAGCGCCGAAGCCAGGTAGTCGTGGCTGATCGAGAGCGCCGCCGGGAAGGACTGGACCGGCTCCGCGCGTTGCCGCGCCTGGCGGATCAGGCCGCGAACCTTGTCGCTGGCCGTGACCGCGCCGTCGATCTCCAGACCCGACAGAAAGCCGGTGTCTTCTTCCGAAAGGCGAACGCTCAAAGGGGTCGTCAGGGAAGCCATGCCACAGATGTATTACATCGTATGACGAATGTAAACATCCTCACTCGTGCCCCCGGTAGACAACCTTCAAAGGGGACTCACACCGCCACCGCCAGCGACGGATCGGCCCTCAGCCGTTCCAGGTCGCGGCCCGGCGGGCGGCCAAACAGGCGGGCGTATTCGCGGCTGAACTGGGACGGGCTGTCGTAGCCGACGGTGAAGCCGATGCCGGCCACGTCCCGCCCCCGGCTGAGCAGCAGGTTGCGCGCCTCCTGCAGCCGGATCTGCTTCTGGTACTGCAGCGGGCTCATCGCAGTGACGGCCTTGAAGTGGCGGTGCAGCGAGGTCTCGCTCATGCCCGCCACCTCGGCCAGCCGCTCGATCCGCATCGGCTCGGCGTAGTGGACGCGCAGCCAGCGGATGGCGCGGCGCACCTGCGACAGCCGCCCGCCCTCGGCCCCGATCTGGCGCATCATGTCGGCGCGCTCGCCGGCCAGCAGCCGCCACATCAGCTCGCGCCGGATCAGCGGCGCCAGCACCGGCGCCTCCTGCGGGCGATCCAGCAGGCGGACCAGCCGGATCACCGCATCGATCAGGTCGTCGTCCATGTCGCTGACCGCCAGCGCCCGCACCGGCGGCGCCTCCGGCAGGGCGTCGCCCGCCTCCATCATCAGGTCCGCGATCACCGCCGGGTCCAGCGGTATGCCCACCGCCAGATAGGGCGCCGCGATCACCTGCCCGCTGACCGGCAGGTCCGCCGACACCACCAGATACTGTCCCGCGCGGTAGGGGTGGGTCTCGGCCCCCAGGGTGGTGTTCTTGGCCCCGTCGAGGATCAGGCACAGCATCGGCTCATAGACCAGCTGCTGCGCCTCGGTGACGCCGCTGCTGGCGATGATCTGCAACCCCGGCAGGGTCACGGGCCCCACGCCCTCGGGCGAGGTCTCCCCCAGATGGCGGCGCACCAGGTCGGCGAGTTCGTGCAATCGGCTCATGGCGCCATCCAAGCCCTGACAGACACGCAAGACAAGCGCGCGAGGCGCGGGTTGGCGGGATTGTGCAAGAGAGTGGCGTAATCCGTCTACGGCCCGCCCGGTCCCGGGGCCCATAACCGGGGCTCCCAACAAGGAGACTTCCCATGACCTCCCCCATGCCCCAGATCGGGCCCCGCACCTGGTTCGTCACCGGCGCCTCGCGCGGCCTCGGCGCCGCCATCGTCCGCACGGTTCTGGACGCCGGCGACCGCGTCGTCGCCACGGCCCGCAACCGCGCGGCCCTGGTCGAGACCCTCGGCCCCGACAGCGACCGCCTACTGTCGGTCTCGCTGGACGTGACCGACCCCGCCGCCGCCCGGGCCGCCGTCGACGCGGCGCTGGCCGCCTTCGGCCGCATCGACGTGCTGGTCAACAACGCCGGCTACGGTCACCTTTCGCTGTTCGAGGAGTCGACGGCCGACGACGCCCAGGCCCAGTACGACACCAATGTCTTCGGCCTGATGCACGTCACCCGCGCCGTCCTGCCGACCATGCGGGCCCAGCGCTCGGGCCGCATCTTCAACATCTCCTCGGTCGGCGGCATCGTCGGCGGCGCCAGCGGAAGCCTGTACTGCGCCTCGAAATTCGCCGTGGAGGGCTTCACCGAATCCCTCGCCGGCGAGGTGCGCGACTTCGGCATCCACGCCACCGTGGTCGAGCCGGGCTTCTTCCGCACCGACTTCCTGGAGCCGATCTCGGTTCGCCACGGCTCGCAGCCGATCGCCGACTACGCCGCCGTCTCGGAGGCGCTGAAGGCCTTCTACGACAGCCGCAGCCGCAATCAGGCCGGCGATCCGGTCAAGCTGGGCCTGGCCCTGATCGCCCTGGCCGACGCAGACCAGCCGCCGGTCCGCTGGGCCGCGGGCACGGACGCCGTCAGCATGATCGAGGCCAAGATCGCCGGCCTGCAGGCCGAGCTCGACGCCTGGCGCGCCCTGTCGCTGAGCACCGACGGCGATTTCGACTTCCGGGAAGAAGCGGGCGTGAGCGCCTGGGGCTGAGGTGAAGGGAGGCGGTAGGCGGATAGGCAATAGGCAGGAGGGCGACCCGCTCCCCCTCCTCTTCCCTACTGCCTACTGCCTACTGCCTACTGCCTGCCCTTCTTCCTCCGGCCGATGCACGATCGACACCAGCACCACCGAGATGATCATCAGCAGGAACCAGCTGCCCAGCTTCTCCAGCCCGACCATCTCCCAGCCGTCCTCCTGACCCGGATAGGCCCAGGCGCGGCCGAACGTGCCCAGGTTCTCGGCGAACCAGATGAACAGCGAGACGAGGAAGAAGCCCAGCAGCAGCGGCATCCGCCGCCGCCGCCGGTCCGTGGTGAACCAGAACCAGCCGCGCCCGAAGATCAGCACCGTCGCCGCGAACAGCACCAGCCGCACGTCCGGCAGCCAGTGATGGGCGAAGAAGTTGACGTAGATCGCCGCCGCCAGCCCCCAAGTCGTCCACAGCGGCGGATAGCCCCGCACCGTGATGTGGAAGATGCGCTGCACCCGCGCGATGTAGCTGCCCACCGCCGCATACATGAAGCCCGAGAACAGCGGCACCGCCCCGATCCGCAGCAGCGAGTCCTCGGGATAGATCCACGAGCCGTGCGCGGTCTTGAACAGCTCCATCACCGTCCCGGCGATATGGAACAGCAGGATGACCCGCGCCTCCTCCCAGGTCTCCAGCTTCAGCGCCAGCATGCCCGCCTGGATGGCCACCGCCCCGACCACCAGGAAGTCGTAGCGCGACACCGGCGCGGCCTCGGGCCACAACAGGAAGGTGCCGAGGATCAGCGCCAGCATCAGCCCGCCGAACAGGCAGGCCCATCCCTGCTTCAGCCCGAACCACAGGAACTCATAGGCGCCCCGCCGCAGCGGCGACCGGTCGGCCCACGCCTCGGCCCGCGTCAGCCACAGGCGGCCACGGGTTTCGAGCGGAAGGCGGGTCGAGATCATGCCCCGGACGCTAGCCGCCTCCGGCCCCGCTGGCGCGTGGAGTTTTGATGCAGCCGCGCGACGATTGTGACGGACCGTGCAGATTGTGTGGAAATAGGGCGGAACCGGCCTTCCCGAGGCGCATCGCGGACGCGTCGATTGCCGGCCCAACGGAGCCGGCTCGACCTTCGAGATTCGGTTGCCCGTCAGTCCGCCGCGGCGGACTGACGGGCCGGGAGCCTCAGCCCCGCCCGCGATAGGTCGGCACGCCCTGGTCGGGCAGCCATAGGCCGTCCGGGGCCGGACCGGTCTGCCAGAACACGTCGATCGGAATGCCGCCGCGCGGATACCAGTAGCCGCCGATGCGCAGCCATTTTGGGTCCAGCAGCTCGGCCAGCTTCTTGCCGATGGCGACGGTGCAGTCCTCGTGGAAGGCGCCGTGGTTGCGGAAGCTGGTCAAGTAGAGCTTCAGCGACTTGGACTCCACCAGCCAGGGGCCGGGGGCGTAGTCGATCACGATGTGGGCGAAGTCCGGCTGGCCGGTGACCGGGCACAGGCTGGTGAACTCCGGCGCCGTGAAGCGGGCCAGATACAGGGTGTCCGCGTGCGGGTTCGGCACCCGCTCCAGCACGGCGGTCTCCGGGCTGGTCGGCGCGGCGGTCATTTGGCCCAGCTGGTGCAGGCCCGAGGTGTCAGTGGTCATGGCGTCGCTCTACCGATTTCGGTCCCTCTCGTCACGCCGCCAGCGGCGCGACGCCCCGGAACGGCTCGTCCAGGCTCGGCTGCGGCAGGGTGAACCAGTTCGCCCCCGCCTCGGTCATGTGGAAATGATCCTCCAGCCGGATGCCGAACTGACCGGGAACCACGATCATCGGCTCGTTGGAGAAGCACATGCCGACGTCCAGCAGGGTCTGGTCGCCGCGCACCAGATTGGGCGCCTCGTGGATGTCCAGGCCGATGCCGTGCCCGGTGCGGTGCGGCGTGCCCGGAACCTGATAGTCGGGGCCCAGCCCGCTGGATTTCAGGAACGCGCGCACGGCCGCGTCCACCGCCTCGCACGGCTCGCCCAGCCGCGCCGCCTCGAAAGCCGCCGCCTGGGCCGCATGCTCCAGTTCCCAGATCCGCCGCACCTCGGGCGTCGGTTCGCCGAAGACGTAGGTCCTGGTGATGTCGGCGTTGTAGCCGTCCAGCGCGCAGCCGGTGTCGATCAGGACGACATCCCCCTCGCGCAGCTCCGGATCGCCCTCCCCGCCGTGCGGCAGCGAGGTGTCGGCGCCGAACGAGACGATGCAGAAGGTGTTGCCGCCGTCGGCGCCCAGCGCCCGATGCTGGCGGTCGATGAAGGCCGCGACCTCCGAGCCCCGCATCCCGGCCCGCAGGCTCCCGTGCGCCCGCCGCTGCGCCTCCAGCGTCAGCGCCTTGGCGCGCGTCATCAGGGCGATCTCGGCCTCCGACTTGCGCGCCCGCAGCGGCGTGATCAGCCGGTCGGTGCCGCGCAGCCGGTCCACGCCGAACACCTCGGCCAGCCCCAGCCAGGCGAAGACCGGCGCCTGCTCGTCGACCGCCAGGATCCCGGTCGGCACCGCGTCGGCCACCAGCGCATACGGGCTCTCGTGCTCCTCCCAGGTCAGGAACTCGCCCGGCACGCCGATCGAGCCGCCGACCTTGTCCAGCTCGAAGGCCGGGCAGATGTAGGTCAGCGACTTTCCGGGCCGCACCAGCGCGGCGATCATCCGCTCGGACCGCCGCCACACCAGGCCGGTGAAATAGCGCAGGCTGGTCGTCGCATCGATCAGCACCGCCGCCAGCCCTTGCGCCTCCATCGCGGCCTCCAGCCGGGCCAGCCGCTCACGGCGCTCCTGCAGGGTGATCGGCGGCGGATTCATGGGCGGTCTCGCGAAGGACGGAACGGCTTGCCTGTCCCCGGCGCGTGGGGGCATGAAGCAGGGAGGATCTGTCGGGGGAGATAGAGACATGGGCGGACGTTTTCAAAGGCGGTGGGGCCGATACGTCCTTTCCGTCGCGGCCCTGTCGCTGATCGTCGCCGGTCCCGCACCGGCGCAACAAACCGGACCGAAGCCCAAGCCCGGGGCGACGCAGACGGCCCCGCCCGTCATCGTTCCGGATCCGCCGCGGCCCGGACCCCCGCCTGCGCGAGTGAACCCCTCGCTCATCACCAATCCGTCCTGGGCGCGGCAGCCCGTGCCCGACTACCCGGCGACGGCCCTCGCCAACGGGATCATCGCGGGCCGCGTCACCCTGCGGTGCCTGGCGCTTCCTGACGGGGCGCTCTCCGGCTGCGAGATCATCGAGGAGACGCCGGCGGGCCAGGGGTTCGCGGCATCCGTCATCGCGGCGGCCGCGCGGACGCGTCTGTCGCCCCGCACCGTGGACGGCGCCGCCACGGGCGCCAGGGTGCAATTCACCACCCGCTTCGCCGCGCCGGTGGTGGTTGAGCCCGCGCCGTCTCCTCAGCCGCGCAGGGGGCGGCCATAACCCTCGCCCCCACGTCCGGTTCTGACGCACGTGCGCGCTAGAATACGCGTTCGTCCCTCCGGACGCTTCGCACGGTTCGCACCCTGTTTTTCCGGTTTGCCTTACCCGGGGACAGCCCGCTATCCGTAGCGAAAGACAACTCGGGGAAACGTCATGGCCATTCCGGCTTCGCTGCAAAAGGGTCTCAAGCTGCCGGTGATCGCGGCGCCCATGTTCCTAGTCTCCGGACCGGATCTGGTGGTCGAGACCTGCAACGCCGGGGCGATCGGCACCTTCCCGTCGCTGAACCAGCGCACGACCGAGGGCTATCGGGAGTGGCTGCATGAGATCAAGGGCCGGCTGAACCCCGACGCGGCGGCCTTCGGCGTCAATCACATCGTCCACCCGACCAACCCCCGCCTGATGGCCGACATGATGGTCTCGGTGGAGGAGAAGGTGCCGCTGATCATCACCTCGCTGGGCGCCGTCCGCGACGTCGTCGACGCGGTGCACGGCTACGGCGGCCTGGTGTTCCACGACATCGCCAACGTCCGCCACGCCCGCAAGGCGGCGGAGGCGGGCGTCGACGGCCTGATCCTGGTCGCCAACGGCGCCGGCGGCCATGCGGGCATCGTCAACCCCTTCGCCCTGGTCGAGGAGGTCCGCGGCTTCTTCGACGGAACCATCATTCTGTCGGGCTGCCTCTCCACCGGGTCGGACGTCGCGGCCGCCCTGATGATGGGCGCCGACTTCGCCTACATGGGCACCCGCTTCATCAACACGACCGAAAGCTCGGCCCAGCAGCACTACAAGGACATGATCATCGACAGCGGCTCGGCGGACATCGTCCACACCCCGGCGGTGTCGGGCATCCCGGCCAATTTCATGATCAAGTCGCTGGTCGAGAACGGCATCGACCCCAAGACCCTGCCCGAGCACAAGCTGGACATGGCCGACGAGGCCAAGGCCTGGAAGACCGTCTGGTCGGCCGGTCAGGGCGCCGGCGCCATCCACGACATCCTGCCCGCCGGGGAACTGGTCGGACGCCTGCGACAAGAATTCACTCAGGCCACTGAACGGTTCGCCAAGAAGACCGCATTCGTCTAGGAACCTCCCGCGCCTTCGCGCGTCAGGGAGTTCCATGATCCGTACAGCGACGTTCGCCGCCCTCGCCTTCCTCGTTCTCGCCGGAACGGCCCAAGCCCAGGCAACGCCCCAGAGCGCCCCCGAGAGCGCGTCTCAGGGCGCCGGAAGCTGGTCCTTTTCCTTCGGGGCGGCGACCGACAACCGGTCCAAGGACGCCTCCAAGTCGCGGGGCGACGCCTACGCCTGGGGCGCGGCCGAGTGGGAAAGCGCGTCCGGCCTGTTCTACGCGGGGCCCGGCTTCGAGACGGTCAAGAGCTCGACGGGTTCGGAGCTGGAGTTCGAGGCCGGCGCCGGCATGCGGCCCGAAATCGCGGGCTTCGACCTGGATCTCAACGCGACCTACAAATACCAGATCGACGCCGATCCGGGTGCGGACAATACCGCCTGGGAGCTGACCGCCGACATCAAGCGCTCCATCGGCCCGGCCAGCGCCCGCGTGCGGCTGCAGCACTCGCCGGACGGCATGGGCTCGACCGAGGCCTGGACCTGGATCGCGCTGCGCGGCGGCTGGGACTTCTCCGACAAGCTGACCGGCACCGCCGAGATCGGCCGCCGCGAGCAGGACGCCAGCATCGACTACACCGGCTGGAACGCGGGCTTCACCTACGCCCTGACGCGCAACATCGAGGCCGAGGTCCGGTACTATGACACCGACGCCGACCCGGCCAATCCGCAGTACGCCGACGCCCTCGTGGCCGGTCTGAGCTTCTCCTTCTAGGAATTCCGGCCCGCAGGCCCCATATCGGGTCATGAGCTCCCACCGACCGACGACCCTGGAACGCGCCTATGAACTGGCGCGGGAGGGGCGGTGCCGCACCGTCAGCGACATCAAGCAAGCCCTTTCCGCCGAAGGTTTCGACCGCATCCAGGACTCCCTGTACGGCCCCACCCTCAGCGCAGACCTGCGCAAGCTGTGTCAGGCGAACTACGTCGCGCCGCCCGACGAGACCGCCGAAGGCTGACGTCCCCGCCTTGCTTTCGCCCTCCGTCCGGTTCAAAAGGGTGGACGTCGATCTCTCTGCGAAACGCCACCCTCTGCTTTCGCCCGAGGTCTAGCCGCTCCTTTCAGACCCGACAGGCCTCCAGGCGCTCTTGCCTGAGGCCAACGCCAAAAGGAGGTCTCAAATGGCTACCGGCACCGTTAAGTGGTTCAACCCGACCAAGGGCTACGGCTTCATCCAGCCGGACGACGGCGGCAAGGACGTCTTCGTCCACATCTCGGCCGTGGAAGCGGCCGGCCTGCGCGGCCTGGACGAAAACCAGAAGGTTTCCTACGAACTCGAGCGCGACCGTCGCTCGGGCAAGGAATCGGCTGGTCAGCTGAAGACCGAAGGCTGAGTTCCCGCGTCGGTTTCCGACGCGTGATTTCGAAGGCGGCGGCGGTCTTGGACCCCGCCGCCTTTTTCGTTTCCGCCCCCCGCTCACGGGCAAAAATCTTTCTCCGACCGTACCACTGAGGAATAAATCCTTGCTCTTTCTCCTCAAAGCGCCCATCTAAGGCGGGTCGATCTCTCTGCGAAACGCTGCTGCCCTTTGCATCGCGCACCGAGGTCCCAAGCCGATCCAATCAGACCCGACAGGCCGATCCGGAAACTCTTCCGGCGGCGAACTGCTAGCGGAGGTCCTGAAAATGGCTACCGGCACTGTAAAATGGTACAACTCCACCAAGGGTTATGGTTTCATCGCTCCCGATGACGGCGGCAAGGACGTGTTCGTTCACGCCTCGGCGGTCGAGGTCTCGGACCTGGGCATCCTCAGCGAAAACCAGAAGATCTCCTACGAGATCGAGCGCGACCAGCGCTCGGGCAAGGAATCCGCCGGTCGCCTGAAGGCTGCCGAATAGGCTTTCAGACCTATCGGGGGGCCGGCTGCTGAAAGGCGCCGGCCCTTTTGCCTTTCAGAGCATCAGGAGAGTCCCATGACCCCGCTCGCCGACATGATCCCCGCCATGAGCGATCCCGACCTCAAGGCCCTGCGCGCCAACGCCGAACGCCTGTCCGCCAGCGGTTCGCCGGTCCAGGCCGCGACCGCCGCCGACATCCTGCCGCTGATCGACGCCGAGACGGCACGCCGCGCCGCCCTGCCCTCCACTGCGGTGAAGAAGCCCCGCGCGCCGGCCAAGAAGAAGGCCCCGCCCGCCACCGGCCACCAGACAGCCCTTCCGTCCAAAGCCGCCTGAGCCTTTTTCCGGTCTCCAGCGTTGTGCGATGATGTCCCGCCGGAACCGGTCCGGCGGGTGACGTCCCAAGGATGAGATCATGCTGCTTATGGCCCTGCTGGCGCTGGCCGGCGCCCCCCAGGACGCAGGACCGCTGGAGCCCGGCCGTTCCGGCAAGCTGCAATGCTACGGCCCCAATGTCGCGGCCAAGACCTGCACCGCCATCGGCGCCTACCGCTTCGACCCCGACGGCACGATCTGGAACGACGCCCGCAACCAGATCAACGCCTCGCCCGCCGTGGTCCTGTTCGCCACCGGCAAGGTCTATGTGAAGGACGGCGCCGAGTGCGCCCGTCCTGAGAACCGCGCCGAGGAAATCACCGGCATCGAGGTCGACGGGACCCGTCTGGAAGGCGCCCAGTTCGAGGGCGCGCGCCAGCAGATCGCCGCCAACATCTCGGCCGTGCTGGGCGACGGCGAGTTCTGCAGCACCTATGTCCCGAACTCCGACGGCACGCTGAAGGCGGCGGTCACCGTCAACGGCGTCGCCCGCCCCGAGTTCGAAAGCACCGTCCTGTGGATCGAGCCGAACGACGGCTGGACCCTGGCCCTGCCGGCGAACTGAGGGCTCACCCCAGCGCCTGATCCAGGTCGCCGATCAGGTCGTCCAGGTCCTCGACCCCGACCGACAGCCGGATCAGGTTGTCGGTCACCCCGCCCGCCTCGCGCACCTCTTTCGGCACGCTGGCGTGGGTCATGATGGCCGGGTGGTTCACCAGGCTTTCGACCCCGCCCAGCGACTCCGCCAGCGTGAACACCTGCACCCGCTCCAGCACCTGCTTGGTGCGCGACAGGTCGCCGTCGATGATCGCCGTGACCATGCCGCCGTAGCGGCCGTTCATCTGCCGTGACGCCAGGTCGTGCTGCGGATGGCTGATCAGGCCCGGGTAGATCACCTTGGCGATGCCTTTTCGGGCCTCCAGCCAGCGGGCGACGGCCAGGGCGTTCTCGTTGTGCGCCTTCATGCGCAGGCCCAGGGTCTTGAGCCCCCGGTTGGCCAGGAAGGCGTCGAACGGCCCCATCACGCCGCCCACGGAGTTCTGCAGGAACTTGATCTCCTTCGCGAGATCGGGATCGGCCGTCACCAGCGCCCCGCCGATGATGTCGGAGTGGCCGTTCAGGTATTTGGTCGCCGAGTGCATCACAACGTCGGCGCCCAGCTTCAGCGGCTGCTGGCTCCACGGCGTGGCGAAGGTGTTGTCGACCACCAGCAGCAGGCCGTGGGCCTTAGCGATCCTCGACAGGCCCGCGATGTCCGTCAGCTTCATCAGCGGATTGGTGGGCGTCTCGGCCCAGATCATCTTCGTCTTGGGCGTGATCGCCGCCTCGACCGCGTTCAGGTCGCTGAAGTCGACGTAGCTGAAATCCAGCCCCATCGACCGGCGCCGCACCCGCTCGAACAGCCGCCACGAGCCGCCGTACAGGTCGTCGCCGGTGACGATATGCGACCCGGCGTCCAGCAGCTCCAGCGCGGTCGAGGTCGCGGCCATGCCCGAGGCGAAGCCGAAGCCCTGGATCCCGCCCTCCAGGTCCGCCAGGCAGGCCTCAAAGGCCTCGCGCGTCGGGTTCTTGCCCCGGGCGTACTCATAGCCCTTGTTCACGCCCGGGCTTTCCTGGGCGTAGGTCGAGGTGGCGTAGATCGGCGTCATCACCGCCCCGGTCGTCGGGTCGGGGCGCTGCCCGGCGTGGATGGCGCGGGTCGAGAAACCCTGGCTGTTCTTAAGCGAACTCATGAAGCGTCCTGGTCGGTGCGGCCGATGTTGCCGCCGTAAAACGCCGCAGAACGCTCGAAGATCTCGAGCCACTGCGGGGGCGTGAACAGATGGTCCGCGCCCGGCAGTACTTCCTCGCGGACGCTGATGCCCTTGTCACGCAGGAAGGTGATCCACGACGCGGTGTTCTGGGGCAAGACATGGGTGTCGTTCTCGGCGCGGAGCATCATCACCGGGATCCGCCGCCGGGGCGTGCGCGGCGTGTAGACGTCCACGCCGCCCGCCAGCCCGATCGCCGCCGCGGCCCGGCTGTTCCCCAGCGCCCCGTCCACCGCGACGTAGGAGCCCAGCGAATAGCCGAACATCGCCGTGCGCCGGCGGTCGATCCCGCGGGCGATGAACCAGTCGATGGCGTCCTCGCCCACATGGCGCCAGGCGTTCATCATCCGCTCGGGCCGGATGCCGTCATCGGCGAAGGCGTCGGTGAACAGCGGGGTCAGGACCTGGTAGCCGTCGCCGGCGAACCGCATGGCCAGATGGTGCCACGGTCCCCGGTTGGTGATCCGCGCGCCCGACCCGTGCATCATCACGATCGCCGCCCGACGCCCCTCGCCCACCGGGCTGTAGTGAATGGCCCGGATCGGCTTGCCGTGGCTGTCGAAGGTCATGCCCTCATAGGCGGGCGTCGGCGCGGCGGGCTCGGGTGTGGGCGCGGGCGCCGCCTCCTGGGCCCGGACGGAGCCCGCGACGCCCAGGCCGGCGATCCCGGCCAGGAAACCGCGCCGCTTCATGTCCGCACTGTTCATCGTCGTTCCCGTAATGGCGTTTGACGAGATCAACTACCGGATCGCCCGATCTGTAAATCCGGGGCGTCGGGTCCTGAACGAATTTCCCTCCCCTGCGCGGCCGGCGCCCTACCGGTTCAGGCTCAGGTGATTGATCAGGTCGGTGCGGGTGATCAGGCCGACGAAGGCTTCGCCGTCCAGCACGATGGCCACCCGGTCCCGGTCGAACAGGGGGATCAGGGCGTCCAGCGGCTCGGAGACCTGCACCGTGTCCAGGTCCCGCGTCATGGCCGACGACACCGGCTTGGCGAAGCGCTCCTTGCGGGTGATCTCGTCGGTGTTCATCACATGCACCAGGTCGCTCTCGTCCAGGATGCCGACCAGGCGGCCGTCCTGGATGATCGGCAGTTGCGAGACGTCGGCGCCCTTCATCCGCTTGAAGGCGGTGTCCAGGGTGTCGTCCGGCCCGGCCACGACCACGTCGCCGTTGGCGTATTTGCGCGAGATCAGGTCCGACAGGTCGCCGTGCAGCTCGCGCTCACCCAGGCCCTGATCAGCCAGCCAGGCGTCGTTGTAGACCTTGGACAGATATTTGGCGCCCGTGTCGCAGACGAAGGTCACCACCCGCTTCGGCTCGGTCTGCTCGCGGCACCAGCGCAGGGCGGCGGCGATCAGGGTGCCCGACGACGACCCGGCCAGCACGCCTTCCTTCAGCAGCAGCTCGCGCACGGTGGCGATCGCCTCGGCGTCGGGGATGGAATAGGCCTTGTCGATCAGGTCGATGTCGGCGGTGTCGGGCACGAAATTCTGGCCGATGCCCTCGACGGTGTAGCTGCCCTCCGGCCCCGGCACGCCCTCGTTGACGATCCCCGCCAGCGTCGAGCCGACCGGGTCGGCCAGGATGATCTCGGCGTTCGAGCCGACGCTCTTCAGGAAGCGGGCCGTGCCGGTGATCGTGCCGCCCGAGCCGATGCCGGCTACGAAGGCGTCGATCTGACCGTCCAGCTGCGCCCAGATCTCCGGACCCGTGGTCTTGAAGTGCGCCTCGGAGTTGGCGTCGTTGGCGAACTGGTTGACGTAGAATCCGCCCGGAATCTGCTGCGCCAGCCGCTCGGCCATGTCGGTGTAATATTCCGGATGCCCGTGCGGCACGTCCGATCGCGTCAGGCGAACATCCGCGCCCATCGCCCTCAAATGCTGGATTTTTTCCTTGGACATCTTGTCCGGGATGACCAGAAGCACCTTATAGCCCTTGGCCTGCCCCACCAGGGTCAGCGCCAGACCCGTGTTGCCGGCCGTCGCTTCGACGATGACGCCGCCGGGTTTCAGGAACCCCTCCCGCTCCGCCGCGTCGATCATCGACAGGGCGATGCGGTCCTTGATCGATCCCCCAGGGTTCTGCGCCTCCAGCTTCAGGAACAGACGGCATTTGCCGGTATCGATCTTCGTCACCTCCACCATCGGCGTCTTGCCGATCAGGTCCAGCAACGAGCCGGTAGGACCGGACAGGACCGGGGTGGGGGCGAGAGACATCAGAAACTCCAGGGGACGTTCGCGCCAAGAACTAGGCGCGCCCCTCACTCATCACAAGCCGCGCAAGATTTCGCCTCTCGAAGAGCGCCGAAGCGCGGTATCAAAGGATTCAATGACAAACACTCCCAAGAGGCCGCCCGCCGGCCTCCCCGACAAACAGACCCTGCTCGCCTTCCTGCGTGACGCCGGATCGGCCGAGAAGACCGACATCGCCCGCCACTTCGGGCTGAAGGGCGGCGACCGCCGCGCCCTGCGCGAAATGATCCGCCAACTCGAAGCCGAAGGCGCCTTGGGCAAGCGCGGCAGGAAGGGCTTCAGCCCCTCCGGCGCCCTGCCCCCCGTCGGCGTCGCCGACGTGGTCGAGCGCGACCTGGACGGCGAACTCTACGTCCGTCTGGTCGAGGCCTCCGACGACGCACCCCGCGCCCTGCTGATGCCCGACAACTCGGGCCGCACCGGCCCCGCCCCCGGCATGGGCGACCGCCTGCTGGTCAAGTTCGCGCGCGGCGCCGAAGGCTGGGAAGCCCGCCTGGTCAAGAAGCTGGACAGCGAACGCACCCGCGTCCTCGGCGTCATCCGCAAGTCCAACCGCGAGGTCCGGGTCGAGCCCGTCGACCGCCGCTCCAAGGACGTGCTGCTGGTCCCCCACGCCCAGGCCGAGGGCCTGAAGGACGGCGACCTGGTCCTGGCCGCCATCGAGAAGGGCGACCAGCGCTACGGACCCAAGCGCGGCAAGATCCTGGAGACCATCGGCCGCGAGGACGACGCCCGCGCCGCCTCCCTGATCGCCATCCACAGCCACGGCGTCCCGACCGGCTTCTCCGAGGCCGTCGAGCAGGAGGCCGAGCATCAGGAACTGCCGTCGCTGAAGGGCCGCGAGGACCTGCGCGACCTGCCCCTGATCACCATCGACCCCGCCGACGCCCGCGACCATGACGACGCCGTCTACGCCATGCGCGACGACGATCCCAAGAACGCGGACGGCTGGATCGTCTGGGTCGCCATCGCCGACGTCGCCGCCTACGTCCGACCCGGGACCAACCTGGACCGCGAGGCCCGCGACAAGGGCAACTCGACCTACTTCCCCGACCGCGTCGAGCCGATGCTGCCCGAACGCCTGTCAAACGGCCTGTGCAGCCTGACCCAGGGCGACAACCGCGCCTGCATGGCCGTGCGCATGGTCTTCGACAAGGATGGCCGCAAGACCGGCCACAAGTTCGTCCGCGGCCTGATGCGCAGCCACGCCAAGCTCTCCTACGAGCAGGCCCAGGCCGCCATCGACGGCGCGCCCGACGACACCACCGGCCCGATCATGGAGGCCATCCTCTATCCGCTGTGGAACGCCTACCGCGCCATGCTCAAGGGCCGGCTGAAGCGCGCGCCCCTGCAGATCGAGAGCGCCGAGCGCCGCATCCGCATGGACCCTGAGGGAAAGATTAGATCCATAGAGGCCCGCGTCTCCCTCGAAGCCCACCGGCTGATCGAGGAGATGATGATCCAGGCCAACGTCTGCGCCGCCGAGACGCTGGAACAGAAGAAGACGCCCCTGCTCTACCGCGTCCACGACGCCCCCAGTCAGGAGAAGCTGTTCAACCTCGGCGACTTCCTGGGCACCATCGGCAAGCCGTGGACCAAGGGCGAGCCGGCCACGACCAAGCGCTTCAACAAGCTGCTCGACGAGACCCGCGACACCGAGCACGCCGAGGTCGTCAACGAGGTGGTCCTGCGCACCCAGATGCAGGCCATCTATTCGGCCGAGAACGTCGGCCACTTCGGCCTGAACCTGGACCGCTACGCCCACTTCACCTCGCCGATCCGGCGCTACTCCGACCTGATCGTCCACCGCGGCCTGATCCGCGCCCTGGGCCTCGGCAAGGACGGGCTGACCGACCGCGAGATCGCCGAACTGCCGTCCATCGCCGAACACGTCGTGATGACCGAGCGCCGCTCCATGGCCGCCGAGCGCGACGCCATGGACCGCTACATCGCCGCCTATCTGGAGGACCGCGTCGGCGCCAGCTTCACCGGCCGCATCACCGGCGTCACCCGCTTCGGCCTGTTCATCCGTCTGGACGAGACCGGCGCCGACGGCCTGGTCCCCGTCTCGACGCTCGGCAACGAGTATTTCACCCACGACGACCGCAGCCACGCCCTGGTCGGCGAGCGCTCCGGCCTGCGCTGGGTCCTGGGTCGCAAGGTCGAGGTCAAGCTGAAGGAGGCGACCCCGGTCACCGGCGGCCTGCTGTTCGAAATGCTCAGCGAGCCCGGCCCGCGCGACCCCAACGCCCCCTCGGCGCGTCTGGGCATGCGCGCCCGCGGCGCCCCCGGCGGCGGCTATCCCAAGCGCGGCGGACCCAAGCCCCGGGACGGCAAGAAGCCCTCGGGCGGCCTGAAGGGCGTCCGCAAGGGCAAGCGGCGGTAGGCTCGCCTCTCGACCACGCCCTGTCATGGTTCCGCCATTCCTCAGCGGCTAAGGTCTCCTGGGGGAGTGACGATGATGATGCGCAAAACGGTCTTGGCGGCGCTGGCCGCCCTGTGTCTCGCCGCGCCGGCGACGGCCAATGACAGCGTCGCGTCCATGGGCGCGGGCGGCCTGATCCTTCAGCGCACCGACGGCATCGTCATGCGGTCCGAGGACCTGTTCGTCTCCGCCCGGGAGATCCGGGTGAAGTACCGGTTCTTCAACCGCACCGACCGCGACATCTCCACCATCGTCGCCTTCCCTCTGCCCGACATCGTCGGCGGCAATGAGGGCGACGTCGCCCTGTCCGACCCCGGCGCCCTGACCTTCGTCACCGCCGTCCAGGGACGGCGCGTAGCCACCAATATCGAGCAGAAGGCCATGCTGGACGGCGTCGATCGCACCGGCCTGCTGCGCGGGCTGGAGCTGCCGCTGTCGCCCTACGATCCGGCCGTCCGCGCCGCCGTCGCCGCCCTGCCCCGGCCCCAGATCGACATGCTGATCGAGATGGGCCTGATCGAGGATCGCGGCTACGCCGACGGCGCCCGCCGGGTGGCCGACTTCGCGCCGCTGTGGACGCTGAAGACCACCCACTACTGGACCCAGGTCTTCCCCGCCGGGAAGGAGTTGGCCGTGGATCACCGCTATGCGCCCGCCGTCGGCGGATCGGCGGGCAGCGTCTTCGGCGATCCGGACGCGGCGAGCAGCGACTACGCCGCCGAACACGCGGCGCGATACTGCGCCGACGCCGCCTTCCAGGCCGGCGCCGCGCGGATGCGCCGCCGGGGCCAGTATCTGACCGAGACCTGGGTCGACTACATTCTGACCACCGGCGCCAACTGGGCCGAGCCGATCGGCGAGTTCCGGCTGGTCGTCGACAAGGGCTCGTCGCGCAATCTGGTCAGCTTCTGCGGCGAGGACGTGCGCAGGATCAGCTCGACCCGCTTCGAAATGCGGCGCACCAATTTCACCCCCACGCGCGACCTGTCGGTGGTAATCGTCTCGGGTGTCCGACCCGAGTGAACCCTTCGACGCCCGCCAGGATCTGGCCGACGCCCCGCGCACCGCGGCGACCGGCCGGCCCAGGGATGCGGCGACCCTGATCCTGACCCGTCCCGGCGCTTCCGGACCGGAAGTGCTGATGGGCCGCCGCGCGCCCGGGCACGTCTTCATGGCCTCCAAATGGGTCTTCCCGGGCGGCAAGGTCGAGCGGTCGGACGCCGCCGCCGCCTTCGCCACCGACCTGAGGCCCGCCGACGCCGCGCGCCTGGCCCGCGAGGTCCCGGTTCGCCGCGCCCGCGCCCTGGCCCTGGCCGCCGTGCGCGAGACCTATGAGGAGACCGGCCTGCTGCTGGCCGAGCCCGCCCCGCCCGCCTCCGTCGCCGGCGGCTGGCGCGAGTTCCGCGCCGTCGGCGCCCTGCCCGACCTGGCCGCCCTGTCCTATGTGGCCCGCGCCATCACCCCGCCGGGCCGCACCCGCCGCTTCGACGCCCGCTTCTTCATGGCCGACGTCTCGGCCCTGCTGCACCCGGAGCCGACGGCCGGCTCGGGCGAGCTGGACGAGATCGCCTGGCTGCCTCTGGTCGAGGCCCGGGCGCTGGACCTGCCCGCCATCACCCGCTTCGTCCTGGGCGAGGTGGCCGAGCGGCTCAACGCCCCCAATCGTCCCCTGCCCTTCGTCCGCATGGTGCGCGGACAGCATGTCGTGGATCATCAGGACTGACGATCCCTGACCGGCGGCGACCGACGGTTGCCTGTTTCCGTTGACTGCGGTTTCCTCGGCGCGGGAGGATTTCCATGCGCCGCCACATCGCCCTCATCGTCGCCCTGTGTCTGACCACCGCGCCCGCCTTGGCGCAGGAGGCGCCCGACCGGATCGAGGTCGTCATGCGTCCGGACGTCCTGTTCTACAGCATCGAGGACGGCGGCCAGGGCCGCTTCCGGTCCGGCGACAGAGAGGACTGGACCTTCCCCGTCAGCCACGAGGACTATGTCGTCATCCGCGACCTGCTGGAGCCCTACCGCGCCGAGGGCCTCGCCTGCGACAACCCCAAAGCGGACGTCTATCGGGACGGCTACCTGCTCTGGCGGGACAGTCGGGGCGAGGTCCGGCGCCCGAACGACAGCTTCTGCTACACCGACACGTTCAGCCGCAGGTCCATCAACAGCAATCGGGCCTATCGGCAGATGAATGACTGGGCCCGCGCCCGCTTCGTCCCGCCGCCCGGCCTGCCCGCACCGACCACCATGACCCTGGTCTGGCGTTCGTGGGGCAACCGGCTGGTCGAGTGGACCCTGCCGCGCGGCGGTGAGGGGCGATACGTGAACCGCGACGCCGAGCCGGTGACCTTCCCGGTGTCGGAGGAACAGTTCGACCGCTTCCGCGCCCTGTTCGCTCCCTATGAGGGCGTCCGTTTCGAGTGCCGGCGCGTCATCACCGACGGGGCATACGGCAGCGTGATCTGGTCCCAGCCCGGCCACGCGGACCAGTCGCTGAATTTCGACGCCGGCTGCGTCAGCGGCGACGCCGCCGACGTCTTCCAGCGGCTTGAGCAGGCCGAGACGATGCTGGACACGTTCAAGGGTGCGCGCTGACGTGGCCGACACCCCGATCACCCTGCGCCTGACCATCGCCGACCCGGTCGCCGGCGTCCGCTACAGCCTGCAGAAGGATGACGCGCCGCACGCGCCGGTCACGGCGACCGACGCGCCCCTGTCGTTCGAGGTTCCGATCCGCCTGGCCGACGACAACCGCGTCCTGGGTCCCTTCGTACGCCGCGAGGGTCCGGCGCGCCGCTTCGTCTACATCCGGATCGGCCAATCGGCGGGCGACCATGCGACGGAATGGAACCGCCGGGCCAAGATCGACATCCACGACATCCCGCCCGCCCTGTTGGACAAGGCTCGCGCGGGCGCCGTTCTGGAGGTGGTCCTGCCCGGGAAGGGCAAGGACGGCTCGCCCGCCTGCGCCACCGTCCGGCCGGTGAAGGGCTGGACCGCCGCCTGACCGCGTCCGTCCGATTCTGACGCACGCGCATGCCAGACTGACGGCGGTCTTTCCCACCGTTCATCGCGTCCAATCGCCCCGCGCGCGATATCGTATTTTACGGTCTGGCCGACTTTGAAAACGGAATTCGGCCGGAACCTATCAACCCTATCAATCCGCCAGCGGGCGGGTCAGGTCGAACTCGACGCGGAAGAAGCGCCCGCCCGGACGGCGCAGCTCATAGGCGAAGGTCTGGCCGGGGTGGACCTCCACGGCCCAGACATTGGTGGTCGAGACCTGGGCCCCGCCGGCCACGAACTGGTCGATCGAGGCCTGATTCACCGGAAACTCCTGCCGCGAGGCCGTTCCCGCCTCGACCGTGTCGCCGCCGTACATGTGATAGCCGTGGATGACCCCCTCGGGGTCCCGGTGGTCGTGCCTGAGCCACAGGCCTTCGTCCGTCCGCGTCACGATCCAGCGCCGCGACCGGTCCTCACCGACGGCGAAGGGGATCCCGACCTCGTTCAGCGCGCAGTCGCGCACGTGCATGACCAGCCGCTTGCCCCGGAAGTCGGCGTCAGCGGCGTCGGTCGACACCACCCGCCCCTCGAACCGCTGGCCGCACAGGGCGTTGAGCCGGGCCAGGAAGGCGTCCTGCGGATCCGTCGCCTCCTGCGCGAAGGCGGGAGCGGACAGGGACAGGGCGGCCGCGGCGGCGGCGAGAAGAAGCGCTTTCATGCCCGCCACCGTGACCTTTGAACGGCCGATGCTCAATGCGGCGTCGCGCCCGTTGACTTCCGGGCGCGCCTGAGTATGTTCCGCGCCTCTCATTTAGCGGCTTTCGCCGTCCGCAAAGGTAATTGTCCGATGGCCAAGCCGGCTTCCATCAAGATCCGCCTGAACTCGACCGCCGACACCGGCTTCTTCTACGTCACCAAGAAGAACGCCCGTACGATGACCGAAAAGATGGTCGTCAAGAAGTACGACCCGGTCGTCAAGAAGCACGTCGAATTCAAGGAAGGCAAAATCAAGTAAGCACTTGATTTGCTAACGACTTTCGAAGCGCCCGGTCAGCGATGACCGGGCGTTTTTCGTTGTCCGCCCCTCATCCGCGGCAAGGCGTGCTAGGGTGCGGGATGAGCGATCCTGAAGACGGCCAGACCGACGCCCCGCCCGAGGGCGAAACCCCCGTCCAGCGCGCCCTGCGCCTGAAGAACGCCAGGATCGCGGCCCAGCCGAAGCCCCCGCGTGGCGGCAAGTTCCAGCGTGAACAGGCCGCCCGGATCGCCACCGGCAAGTCCAAGCCCTGGATGAGTCGCTAGGCGGGGTGGCCGTCCAGCAGGGAGCGGATGCTCTGCAGGGCCTTCACATCCCGCCCGTCCGCGCGACCGCCGAGAGAGACCTCGGGGATGATCACATCCAGCATCGCCACGGCTTCGGCGGGCGTCTTGGGGACATGATCGAGAATGACGCGCTCTAGGTTCTCGACCGCCCTGTAGGCGGCGTCGTCCGCTGAGACGCTGAGGTTGGAAAACTGCACTATGGCTTGGGAGAAGGATGCCCGGCCCATTGCTGCCCCTTTCCGACGAAGCTGAGGCGGTGCAGGCCGGGTCGAGGGACCGTGGTCCTGACGGCTGTTCGTCTAAGGTAAAGCTGTCGCTATTCGCGATTTCTGTCCAGTATCAACGTGTTTCAGAAGTTACAGAACGACGATCATCAGGCCGCCCGGGCGATCACCTGGTTGCGCCCGCGCGCCTTGGCCTCGTAGACGCCCTCGTCGGCGCGCTTGAGCAGGGCGTCGGGGGTGTCGGTCACGCCGTTGAAGGCGGCCACCCCGACCGAGACGGTGATGGTCAGGCTCTCGGCCCCGCCCATGATCGGGAACGGCAGGGAGCCCACGTCGCGGCGGATGCGGTCGGCCACGCGGGTGGCGTCCTCCAGCGAGGCGCCCGGCATGACCACCACGAACTCCTCGCCGCCCAGGCGGCACGGCAGGTCGATGGCGCGGACGTTGGTGGCCAGACGCACCGCGAACTCGCGCAGCACCTCGTCGCCGGCGTCGTGGCCGAAGCCGTCGTTGACCGCCTTGAAGTGGTCGATGTCCAGGACCAGCACGGCCACGGTGTCGCCCCCCTGCCCGGCCCGGCTGAGCAGGGCCTGCAGCTGGCCGGCCATGTAGCGGCGGTTGTGCAGCCCGGTCAGCGCGTCGGTGACGGCCATCTCCAAGCTGTAGTCCAGCTTCTGCTTCAGGAAGTCGGCGTAGCGCTTGCGCTTGATCTGGCTGCGCGCGCGGGCGTCCAGCTCCTCGGCGTCCACCGGGCGGGGCAGGATGTCGTTGACGCCCAGCTCCAGCGCCTTGATCAGCCGGGGCCGGTCGGCCGGATCGACCACCGCCAGGATGGGCACCCGCCGGGACGCCTCGTTCGAGCGCGCCTGGGCCACGAAGCGCAGGCCGTCGAACTCGGACGCCGAGACGTTGACGATCATCAGGTCGACCGGACCGCGCGCGGCGATCAGGGCCGCCGCCGGATCGGGCTCGTGCACCGGGCGGTGTTCGTCGGACAGCTGGGCCACGATCTTGCCGGCCTGCAGGGCGCTGTCGTCCACGACCAGGACGCGCCCGCCCGAGCCGCGCAGACGGCCCGCGCCGTCGGTGTCGACGCCGAAGCGGCGGCCGCTTTCCTCGCGCTCGCGCAGCTCGTCCATGACCGCCTTGAGCCGCACCAGCGACTTCACGCGGGCGAACAGGATGACGTCGTCGATGGGCTTGGTGACGAAGTCGTCGGCTCCGGCTTCCAGTCCCTTGATCTTGTCCTCGCGCCCGTCCAGCGCTGTCACCAGCACGACCGGGATGTGACGCGTCACCGGATCGGCCTTCAGCCGGCGGCAGGTCTCGAACCCGTCCATGCCGGGCATCATGACGTCCAGCAGGATGATGTCGGGCCGCTCGGCCGAAGCCACCTCGATGGCCGTGTGGCCGTCCATCGCCGTCAGCACCTCGTAATATTCGAGGGTCAGCTTGGCCTCGAGCAGGCGGACGTTCGGTTCGACGTCGTCGACGACAAGGATGCGCGCCGTCATGCCGCCCTACCCCAGATGCTTCCGGACGACCTCGAGGAAATGCATCACCGAGATGGGCTTCGAGATATAGGCCTCGCAACCGCCCTGCCGGATCCGCTCCTCGTCGCCCTTCATGGCGAAGGCGGTCACCGCCACCACCGGGATATGGTTCAGTTCCTCGTCGTCCTTGAGCCATTTGGTGACCTCCAGCCCCGAGATCTCGGGCAGCTGGATGTCCATCAGGATCAGGTCGGGCCGATACTGGCGCGCCAGGGCGAGCGCCTGCAGACCCTCGCGGGTCTGAAGGGTTTCGTAGCCTTGCGAGTCGAGCAGATCATGAAACAGCTTCATGTTCAGCTCGTTATCCTCGACGATGAGGACCTTCTTCGACATCACCACCCGGCCTGTTCACCCCTCTCAGACGCGATTGCGCGGGGGCTTGTGCTCTTCCGAGACAGTCTCACCACGGTTCTCTTAAGTTGACGTGAAGCGCCGGTTTTCCCGTCGCCTGTCCGGTCGTGAAGGCGAATGGAGAGGCGAGCACGATAGCTTGTGATCGGCCGCTCAGGCACAATCTCCCCTTCATGAAGTCCATCTGCCGCGACTGCCTCTGGACCAGCGACCGCAAGGCCGAGCGCTGCGGCGCGTGCGGGTCGCGGCGGGTCGTGAGCCATGACGAGCTGGACGGCCTGACCATCGCCCATCTGGACTGCGACGCCTTCTACGCCTCGGTGGAGAAGCGCGACCGGCCCGAACTGCGCGACGTGCCGGTGATCGTCGGGGGCGGCAAGCGGGGCGTGGTCTCGACCTGCTGCTACATCGCGCGGATGTACGGGGTGCATTCCGCCATGCCGATGTTCAAGGCGCTGAAGGCCTGTCCCGAGGCCGTGGTGCTGAAGCCCGACTTCCGCAAATACGTGCCCGAGAGCGAACGCATCTTCGGCCTGGTCCGCGAGCTGACGCCCCTGGTCCAGACCCTGTCGCTGGACGAGGCCTGGATCGATCTGGCGGGAACGGAACGGCTGAACGGCGGGCCGCCCGCCTTCCAGCTGGTCCGCCTGCAGAAGCGGATCGAGGACGAGATCGGCCTCAGCGTCTCCATCGGCCTGGCCCCCAACCGCTTCCTGGCCAAGATCGCGTCGGAGCTGGACAAGCCACGCGGCTTCTCGGTCATCGGGGCGGAATCCAAGGCCCTGCTGGCCCCCAAGTCGGTGCGCATCCTGCCCGGCGTCGGCCCGGTGTTCGGCAAGACCCTGCAGAGCGACGGCTACGCCACCGTCGGCGACCTGGCCGCCGCCGAGGTGCGGGACCTGGTCAAGCGCTACGGCGAGACCGGCCTGCGCCTTCACGACCTGGCCCACGGCCGCGACGGCCGCGCCGTCCGGCCCGAGCATGACCGCAAGGGGATGAGCGCCGAGACCACCTTCAACGACGACCTGACCTCGGCCCAGGACCTGGAGAGCGAACTCTGGCCCCTGTGTGAGAAGCTGGCCTCCAAGGCGCGCCGCGACGGCGTGGCCAGCCGGGTCATCGTGCTGAAGCTGCGCCGGACCGACTTCAAGATCGTGACGCGGCGGATCAGCCTGCCCGAGCCGGTGCAGACGGCCCGCGCCCTGTTCGCCGCCGGGCGCGACCTGCTGACGCCCGAGCTGGGCCTGCCCTACCGCCTGATCGGCATCGGCATGGGCGAGGTGGTCGACGCCGTCGACGCCCCCGCCGCCCTGTTCGAGAGCTCCGAGGCCCGGACGCTGAAGACCGAAAAGGCCATCGACGCGCTGCGGGACAAGTTCGGGAAGAGCGCCGTTGTGGCCGGACGGGCGTTGAAGGGCTGAGCTGGGTTCTCCCTCCCCTCCTGGGGAGGGTGGACCGCGAAGCGGGACGGGTGGGGCGCCGAGTTCTCGGACACGAACCCCGCCCTGTCGTCGCTGACGCGCCGACGTCCCTCCCCACAAGGGGGAGGGAGAAGGTGATGACGCCTCCTTCCGCACAGGCTAAACCGCCCCCAAATCCCTTCTGGAGCTTCCCATGACCGTCGCCGCCCGTCTCGCCGAACTCGGCATCAACCTGCCGGAACCCGCCAAGGCGGTCGCCAACTATGTGCCCTACGTCCAGACCGGCAACCTGCTCCACATCTCGGGCCAGCTGTCGAACGACGCCGCGGGCGGGCTGAAAGGGACCGTCGGCGCCGACGTGTCCCAGGACGACGCGGTCAAGGGCGCACGCATGTGCGGCGTCAACCTGCTGGCCCAGATCTCGGCCGCGCTAGACGGCGATCTGGAGCGCGTCGTGCGCGTGGTGAAACTGGGCGGCTTCGTCCAGGTCGCCGGCGATTTCGAAGCCATTCCGGCCGTGATCAACGGCTGCTCTGACCTGATGGTCGAGGTGTTCGGCGACAAGGGCCGCCACGCCCGTTCGGCCGTCGGCGTCTACAAACTGCCCCTCGGCTTCGCGGTTGAAGTCGACGCGATCGTCGAGGTGCGTTGATTCCAATGTTCCGCTCATCCCGGCGAAAGCCGGGACCCAGTTCTGTCCAGCTTGGCGCCGGTCCTTCGGGATCGGCGGGTGCGTCTGTCATGCCGGACCGATCATCCAAAACACTGGGTCCCGGCTTTCGCCGGGATGAGCGGATTTGAGTTTCCAGATCAGGGTTCATGATCGGGTCGCCGACATCGGCCGGGAGGCGTGGGACGCCTGCGCGGGCCCGTCCGGCGATCCGTTCGTCAGCTTTGACTTCCTGGACGCCTGCGAGGCCTCCGGCAGCGCGGTTCCGCGCGAGGGCTGGGCCGGGCGTCACCTGTCGCTGGAGGACGAAGACGGCCGCGTGATCGGCGTCATGCCCCTCTGGCTCAAGGGCCACAGCCAGGGCGAATACGTCTTCGACCACAGCTGGGCCGACGCCTATGAGCGGGCCGGCGGCCGCTACTATCCCAAGCTGCTGGGCGCCGTGCCCTTCACCCCGGTGACCGGGCCGCGCTTCCTGGCCCATCCCGACGCCGACGCCGCGACGGTGCGCGAGGCCCTCATCCAGGGCGCGATGACCCTGACGCAGCGGCTGGGCGCCTCGTCCCTGCACGTGAACTTCCCGACCCGCGCCGACTGGGACGCGATGGGGCAGGCCGGCCTGCTGAAGCGGCAGGACATCCAGTACGTCTGGCGCAACGGCGGCTATCAGAGCTTCGACGACTTCCTGTCGGCCCTGTCGTCCAGCCGCCGCAAGACGGTGCGGCGCGAGCGGCGCGAGGCCCAGGCCGGGCTGGATATCCGCGTCCTGACCGGGGCGGAGATCATGGAGGCGCACTGGGACGCCTTCTTCGCCTTCTACCAGGACACGGGCGAGCGGAAGTGGGGACGCCCCTATCTGACGCGCGACTTCTTCAGCCGCCTGGGCGCGACCATGGCGGAGCGGATCGCGCTGGTGATCGCCTTCCGGGACGAAACGCCCATCGCGGGGGCGCTGAACCTGATCGGCCGCGACGCCCTGTACGGACGCCAGTGGGGGGCGCTGGAGGAGGTGCCCTTCCTCCATTTCGAGCTCTGCTATTATCAGGCCATCGACTTCGCCATCTCCCGCGGCCTGTCGCGGGTCGAGGCGGGGGCCCAGGGGGATCACAAGATCGCCCGCGGCTACCTGCCCTCCCCCGTCTATTCGGCCCACTTCATCGCCGACCCGGCGCTGCGCGGTCCGGTGGCCGACTATCTGCAGCGCGAGCGCCCGGCGGTGGAGGCCGAGATGCACGCGATGGCGGAGGAGCTGTCGCCCTTCCGCCGGGACACGCGCTGATTAGTCGGCGCGGCGGCCGTCCGGGCCGCCGATGAACCAGCCGGCGATCCAGCTGACGATGCCGGTGACGATGGCCGCGCCGATGCCGGCCATCAGGCCGTCGACCGCGAAACCGCCCAGCAAATAGGCGACCAGGCCGATCACCGCCGCGTTCACCACCAGCAGGAACAGGCCGAAGGTGACGATGGTCAGCGGGAAGGTCAGCACCGTCAGGATCGGCCGCACGATGGCGTTGGCGATCCCCAGCAGGATGGCGGCCAGGATCAGCGAGCCGCTGTCGCTGAACGACACCCCCGGCACGATCCGCGCGGCCAGCCACAGGGCCAGGCAGGTGACGAGGAACTGGACGATGAAACGCAGCATGGCCGATCTCCGATAGGAACCTTGACCATAACACGTGAACGCCGATGGGGCTCCCCTGCCCGCGCACAGATTGCTAGCGTGGGCGCCGAGAGCCGGAGCCCCACATGACCCTTCACGCGCCTTACGACCCCGACAACATCTTCGCCAGGATCCTGAAGGGCCAGATTCCGTCGGTGAAGGTGTGGGAGGACGACGACGTCCTGGTCTTCATGGACGTCTTCCCGCAGTCGGAAGGCCATGTGCTGGTGGTGTCCAAGACCTCGACCGCCCGCAACCTGCTGGAGATCGAGCCCGAGGCCCTCGCCAAGGTCATGGAGGCCACTCGGCGCACCGCCCGCGCGGTCGAGAAGGCGCTGAAGCCCGAAGGCTTCCAGATCCTGCAGTTCAACGGCGAGGCCGGGGGCCAGACCGTCTTCCACCTGCATTTCCACATCGTGCCGCGCTGGGCCGACCGCCCGATGAAGGGCCACGGCCACGCCCCCATGGCCGACACCGAGGCGCTGCGCGCGCTGGCGGACCGCATCGCCGCCGAACTGGAGTGAACGCCGTTCATTGACGCCGGGCGGCGCGAGCGTAGCCTTTCTTCCTCAGCGGACTCATCCGCGGCCTTGGGAGGGGCATCCAATGGGCAAGCTAAACTGGCCGGGCATCCTGGTGGCGACCGTCGTCGCCTTCTTAGTCGGCTTCCTCTGGTACGGCGTGATCTTCGAGGCGCAGTGGAAGACCCTGACCGGCGTCACCGGCGAGGGCGGCGATCCGATGTGGATGCTGGCCGGCCTGGTCCAGACCTTCATCACCATGATCGGCCTGGGCTGGTTCATCGCCCGCGAGGGGTCGGCGGGCTGGAAGGGCGGGCTGAAGATCGGACTGGTCGCCTGCGTCTGCTTCGCCCTGATGACCTCGGCCTACAACTTCATCTACCAGACCTCGGACATCCGTCTGATCCACATCGACTGGAGCCACCTGCTGGTCATCTACCTTCTGGGCGGGGCGATCATCGGCGGGCTGAAGATCGGCAAGAAGGCCTGACCTGAGGGTGGCCTAGAGCGGCCCTCGGAAGATGAACCACGCCCCGGCGATGATCAGGGCGAAGCCGACGGCGTGGTTCATCGTCAGCTTCTCGCCCAGGAAGGTCACCGAGAAGACGGCGAAGACGATCAGGGTGATGACCTCCTGCATCGTCTTCAGCTCGGCGGCCGAATAGACCTGATGGCCGATGCGGTTGGCGGGCACGGCGAGGCAGTATTCGAAGAAGGCGATGCCCCAGCTGACGATCACCACAATCCATAGCGGCTTGGACCCGAATTTCAGGTGGCCGTACCAGGCCAGCGTCATGAAGACGTTGGACGCGACCAGCATGAGCACCGGCGCGATGTGTGGAAAGGATATCGGCACGTATCGACCCCGCTTGCGTCCCGCTCCATGCGCCAGCATAAGGGCCGCCCGTCAAGCGGGACGCCGGCTTAGCTCAGTTGGTAGAGCGCCAGTTTTGTAAACTGGATGTCGCGGGTTCGATTCCTGCAGCCGGCACCATCCCCCTGCCCCTTCAGAAGACCAGCCCGGTCCGCGCCTCGTGCAGGCGGGCGAAGTGGCGGGCGGCGGCCTCGCCGAACAGCACCGGATCGGCCGAGTGCGCGTCCTCGATCACCGCCAGCACCGCGTCGATGGCGTCCTCGCGCGACGGCGGGCGGTCCTCGGCCAGACGCTCCAGCAGGGTCAGCAGGGCGTCGCGGCGAAGCAGGGCCTGGGCCTTGAGCACCTTGTCGCCGGCGGCGGCCCGACGCGGCGGCAGCGGGTCGTTGAAGACCGGAATCTCGAGGAAGCCGTCCTCCGCTGGCAGGGCCATGGCGGGCGCGACGGCGGCGGCCTTTCCCTGGCCGCAATGGCGGCAGAGCTCGGCCTGATGGACGTCGGACCACAGGTAGTCGTGGCGGCACGGCGACGGGTTGTTTGGCGACTGCATGATCCGACCCCCGGTTGACAGGGAGATCGACCGCGCGCGGCCGCCTTGTCAACCGGAGTTCGGCGACGGACGCGCCGGGGCTCAGCCTCCGCCCAGCGCCACGGACAGATGGTAGGTCACGAAGGCGGCCAGATAGGCCAGGCCGAACATGTAGACGACCATCACCCACATCCATTTCCACGAGTTCAGCTCGCGCTTGACCACGCCCAGCGTCGCCACGCACTGCGGGGCGAAGATGTACCAGGCCAGGAAGGCAAGGCCGGTGGCCAGCGACCAGTGCGACGCCAGGGTCGCGCCCAGCAGGCTGGTGGCGCTCTCGGGATCGGCGACGGCGTAGACGGTCCCCAGGGCCGCCACCGCGACCTCGCGCGCCGCCATGCCCGGGATCAGGGCGATGACCATCTGCCAGTTGAAGCCGATGGGTGCGAAGATGGGCTCCAGCGCCCGCCCGATCATGCCGGCGAAGGAGTAGTCGATGGCCGGCTGGGTCGCGCCCTCGGGCGGATAGGGGAAGGTCGCCAGCGCCCAGACGATGACCATCAGCGGCAGGATGATCCGCCCGGCCCGCTCCAGGAAGATGCGGGCGCGGAGCCAAAGGTTGAAGGCCACGCTCTTGGGATCGGGCAACTTGTAGGCGGGCAGCTCCATCATGAAGGGCTCGACCGCGCCCCTCCAGAAGATCTTGCGGATGACGAAGGAGACGATCAGGGCGCTGACGATGCCGGCGGCGTAGAGGCCGAACATCACCAGCCCCTGCAGGCTGAGCACGCCCCACACCTTCTCGTTCGGAATGAAGGCGCCGATGATCAGGACATAGACGGGAATGCGCGCCGAACAGGTCATCAGCGGCGCGACCATGATGGTGGTCAGTCGGTCGCGCTTGGAATCGATCACCCGCGCCGCCATCACGCCGGGAATGGCGCAGGCGAAGCTGGAGAGCAGCGGAATGAAGGCCCGGCCGTGAAGCCCCGCCCCGCCCATGACCCGGTCCATCAGGAAGGCGGCCCGGGCCATGTAGCCGAAGTCCTCCAGCAGGAGGATGAACAGGAACAGGATCAGGATCTGCGGCAGGAAGACCAGCACCCCGCCGACGCCCGCGATCAGGCCGTCGACGATCAGGCTCTGCCAGATGCCGTCCGGCATGACGGTGGCGATCCAGGCGCCGAAGCCGCCCAGGACGCCCTCGATGCCGTCCATCAGCGGCGTCGCCCAGGTGAAGACCGCCTGGAACATGACGAACAGCAGGGCGACCAGGATCAGCAGGCCCGCGACCGGGTGCAGCAGCACGCCGTCGATCTTGCCGGTCAGGGTGTCCGGACGCTCGGGCGGCTTGACGCAGGCCTTCATGATGCGCTCGGCCTCGCGGGCCTTGCCGCGCAGGGCGTCGGCGTCCGGAGAGATCCACTCGCTCTCGGCGGTGGCCGACAGGGTCCCGGCGGCGGCGTCGACGGCGGCGATCAGTTCGGCGACGCCCCGGCGGCGCGTGGCCGTGGTCGGAATGACCGGCACGCCCAGTTCGGCCTGCAGCGTCTCCAGGTCGATGCGCAGGCCCTGACGCTGGGCGATGTCGTACATGTTGAGCGCCAGCACCATCGGACGCCCGACGGCCTTCAGCTCCAGCACCAGGCGCAGGACCAGGCGCAGGTTGGTGGCGTCGGCGACGGCCACGATCACGTCCGGCGGAACCTCTCCGGCCAGCTTGCCCAGGACGGCGTCGCGCGTGACCTCCTCGTCCGGGCTGCGGGCGCGCAGGGAATAGGTGCCCGGCAGGTCGAGGACGGTCAGGGCGCGGCCTTCGCCGGTGCGGATATGGCCTTCCTTCCGCTCGACGGTGACGCCAGCGTAGTTGGCGACCTTCTGGTGGGCGCCGGTCAGGGCGTTGAACAGGGCGGTCTTGCCGCTGTTCGGGTTGCCGACCAGGGCGACGCGGGGCGTGCGAACCTGCATGTCCATCAGGCGGCGGTCCCGTCCAGGCGGATCGTCAGGCTGGCGGCCTCGTGACGGCGCAGGGCGACGCGCATGTCGTCGACCTTCATGGCGATGGGATCACGGCCGAACAGGCCCTCGTGCAGCAACTCCACGCGCGCGCCCTCGACGAAGCCCAGTTCGATCAGGCGGCGCTCCAGTTCGACGGCGTCGCCCTTGTGGTGGCAGTGCTCGCCGACCTGAACGATGACGCCGCGGGCGCCCTTGCGGGCCTCGCTCAGTTTGAGGGTGTCAGACATGGAACTCGTGGAAACGCCGGCGCGAAAAAGGCGCGCCTTTCCTGACAGTGATTATCAGGAGCGACACCTCAGCGTCCACCCCGGCCAAGCGTCGCAGGGCGGTTGTCCGGGCCGGTGTTTGAGCTATCACTGCTCCCGGATTCCGGAGCCTTCCCATGACCCGCCTCGCCCTCGTTCCCGCGCTGTCCCTGGCCGCCCTGGTGGGCCTGTCCGCCTGTAGCGACGGAGGGGCCGGATCGGCCGCGCCCGCCGCGCCGCCGAAGCCGGAGCTGACCCCGGCGCAGAAGGCCGTCCTGCTGGCCGCCCTGCCCGCCCCGTACAATCAGGGCGACCTGGACAACGGCCGCCGCGTCTTCGCCCGCTGCCGCTCATGCCACACGGTGACCGAGGGCGGACCGAACATGACCGGACCGAACCTGTACGGCGTCTTCGGACGTCAGGCGGGGACCGCGGCCAAGTACAACTATTCGAACGCGGTGAAGACCGCCGGCTTCGTCTGGGACGCCGAAAAGCTGGACCACTGGCTGGAGAACCCGCGCACCTTCCTGCCCGGCAACAAGATGACCTTCCCCGGCCTGCCGGACGCGACCGACCGTCGCGACGTCATCGCCTGGCTGAAGGTCGAGACCGGATACATTCCGGCGGGGGCTCCGCCGGCGGCTCAATAAGAAGCTATCGTCATCCCGGCCTTCGCTGGGATGACGATGGCGGATTGGCTGGTCCCTACTCCGCCGCCGCCGGGACGGTGTCGTTGGCGGTGGTCTCCTGGGCTTCCCACTCCTCGATCTTGCGGGCGGTGTATTCCGGCGACTTGGTGAAGCGCGCCAGCACGCCGTAGATCACGGGCACCACGAACAGGGTCAGCAGGGTCGCGAACATGGCCCCGGCGAAGATCACCACGCCGATGGTCTGGCGGCTGCCCGCCCCCGCCCCGTGCCACAGCACCAGCGGCAGGGCGCCGAAGGCGGTGGCGATCGAGGTCATGATGATCGGACGCAGGCGCAGGGTCGACGACTCGATGATGGCGTCGCGGATCGACCGGCCCTGGTCGCGCAGCTGGTTGGCGAACTCGACGATCAGGATGCCGTTCTTGGCCGCCACACCGATCAGGATGATCAGGCCGATCTGGCTGTAGATGTTCAGGCTGGAGCCCGCCATGACCAGGCCGAACAGCCCGCCGGCGGCCGCCAGGGGCACCGTCAGCATGATCACCGCCGGGGTGATCCAGCTTTCGAACTGGGCCGCCAGCACCAGGAAGACCAGCAGCAGGGCCAGGCCGAAGGCCGCGGCGACGGCGCCGCCGGCCTCCTGCTGGTCGCGCGCCGCCCCGCCCCATTGGGTCGTGACCACGCCCTGCGGCTGCTGGGCGGCGGTCTGGGTCAGGAAGGCGGTGGCGTCGGCGATGGTGTAGCCGGGGTTCAGGTCCGCGCTGAGGGTGATGGCGCGCTGACGGTCCAGACGACGACGGTCGGGCGTGTCGCCCGAGGTCTGGGTCGTGACCACCGCCGACAGCGGCACCAGCTGGCCGGAGCCCGTGTTGACGTACAGGGCCTCCAGATCGCTGACGTTGCGCCGGTTGTCGCGCTGGGTCTGCAGGATGACGTCGTACTCCTGCCCGCCCTTCAGATAGGTAGTGGCGCGGCGGGAGCCGAACATGGTCTCCAGCGTGCGGCCGATGGACTGCGCCGAGACGCCCAGGGCCGCGGCCTTCTCGGGGTCCACGTCGACCAGCAGGCGCGGGGCGTTCGGCTCATAGTTCAGGCGCGGACGCGAGAAACCGGGGTTCTCCAGCGAGGCCGCCAGGATGGGCTGCAGCCAGTTGTAGATGTCGCCGTACTCCGCCCCCGTGACGATCATCTCGACCGAGTTGGAGTTGCCGCCGCCGCGCTGGAAGGCGCCGGGGACCGAGGCGTTGACCTGGGCGTCCGTCTGGCCGCGCAGCTTGCCGTTCAGTTCCTGGGCGATCTCGTCGGCCGAGCGGTGGCGAAGCGACCAGTCGGCCAGGATCAGGCTGCCGTTGCCGGAGTTGTAGCTGCCGCCGCCGAAGCCGGGCGCCGAAACCAGATAGCTGTCCGCCTCGCCGCTGGCCTTGTACTCGGCCAGGATGGGCTCCAGGCCCAGGACGATCCGGCGGGTGTAGTCGAAGCCGGCGCCCTCTGGCCCCTGGACGCGGATCTGCACCCGGCCCCGGTCTTCCGGCGGCACCAGTTCGTCCGGCAGGGTCAGGAACATGACCGTCGCGCCGGCCCCGACCAGCACGATCAGGCCGATCACGCCCACGACCGCGATCCGGGTGCCCAGCAGGGCGCGCAGGGAATTGCCGTAGGACTCGCGCAGCTTGTCCATGGCCCAGTCGACGCGCTTGGCGACGAAGCCGCCGCTGTGCGCCGGACGCAGGATCTTGGACGCCAGCATGGGCGACAGGCTGAGCGCCAGGAAGGCCGAGAACGCCACGGCCGCGGCGATGGCCGCCGCCAGCTCGACGAACAGGCGGCCGACGTAGCCGGGCAGGAACAGCAGCGGCGCGAACACCGCCAGCAGCACCACGGTGGTGGCCACGACGGCGAAGAACACCTGGCGCGCGCCGCGCTCGGCGGCGACCAGGGGCGGTTCGCCGTGGTCGATGCGGCGCTGGATGTTCTCGGTCACCACGATGGCGTCGTCGACCACCAGGCCGATGGCCAGCACCAGAGCCAGCAGGGTCAGCAAGTTCAGCGAGAAGCCCAGCGGGGCCAGGACGATGAAGGTGGCCAACAGGCAGATGGGCGCCACGATCGACGGGATCAGGGCGGCGCGCAGGGTGCCCAGGAAGATGAAGTTGACCAGGGCGACCAGCGCCATCGAGATGCCGATGGTGATCCACACCTCGTCGATGGCGTGGCTGGTGAAGACCGAGTTGTCGGACCCGACGACCAGCTCCGTGCCCGGCGGCAGGCTGGGGCGGATCTGCTCGATCATCTTGTGCACGCCGTCGGAGATGGCCAGGTCGTTGGACTGGGCCTGACGGGTGACGGCCAGGCCGATCTGGTCGACGCCGTTGCCGCGGAACAGGCGGCGGTCCTCGGCGGGAGCCTCCACGACGCGGGCGATGTCGCCCAGACGGGTGACATAGGCCGCCTGGCCCTGGATGGCGCCGGTGGCGCCGCTGGGCAGGGCGTTGCTGTTGGTGGCCAGGCCGCTGGTGTTGTTCGAGGCGGCGGCGTTGGAGGCCGAGCCGCGCGTGCCGATGGGCAGTTGGCGGAAGTCCTCGGCGCGGGCGTAGGTGCGCGCGACGCGGACGGTGTAGTCCTTCTGGCCCGACTCCAGCGAACCGGCGGGCAGTTCGACGTTCTGGGCCGTCAGGGCGGTCTCGACGTCGGTGACGGTCAGTCCGCGCGCGGCCAGGGCGGCGGCGTCCAGCCAGATGCGCATGGCGTAGCGCTGCTCGCCGTAGATCTGCACCTGGGCGGCGCCCGGCACGGTGGCCAGGCGGTCGATCAGATAGCGGTCGGCGTAGTCCGTCAGCTCCAGCCGGTTCAGGCTGGTCGAGCGCAGGAACAGGATGATGATCGGCTGGCTGTCCGAGTCGGCCTTGGCCACCTCGGGCGGATCGGCCTGGTCCGGCAGGCGGCCGACCACGCGCGAGACGCGGTCGCGCACGTCGTTGGCGGCGTCGTCGATGTTGCGGTCCAGCGAGAACTCGATGTTCACGCTCGACCGACCGTCGCGGCTGGACGAGGTGATGCGCTCGACGCCCTGGATGCCGGCGATCTGCTGCTCGATGGGCTCGGTGATCCGGCTTTCGATGACCTCGGCGGAGGCCCCGGCGTAGCTGGTGTTCACCGACACGATCGGCGGATCGACGTCCGGCAGTTCGCGCACCGGCAGGAAGAAGAAGGCCGCGGCGCCGATCACGCACAGCACAATCGCCGCCACCGCCGCCATGACGGGGCGGCGAACGGAAACGTCGGAGAGCATCATCGGGCTGCGCCCTGGGCCGGAGCGGCGCGGCCGCCCTGCCCCCCGCCTTGACCGCCTCGCCCGCCCGCTCCGCCGACGCGCACGGGGGCGTTGGGCTGGATGCGGTTCAGGCCCGAGCCGACCACGCGGTCGCCGTTAGCCAGGCCGGACAGGATCTCGACGAAGCCGCCCTCGACCGCACCGGTCTCGACCACGACCCGCTGGGCCGTGGAGCCGCGCTCGCCGTTGGCGATGCGATAGACGAAGGCGCCGTCGCCTTCGTACTGGACCGCGGCCTCGGGCACGGCGATGCCCTGGCGCAGGCCCTGCTGGACGGCGACGCGGACGGCCATGCCGGGCCGGATGCGGGCGCCGGGATTGGGGATTTCGGCGCGGGCGGTGACCGAGCGGGTCGACTCGTTCACCCGCGTGTCGATCAGGGCGATGCGGCCGGTGAAGACCTCGTCGCCATAGGCGTCGATGGTGGCGGTGATCGGCGTCCCCGCCCGCAGGACGGCCAGGTAGCGCTCGGGGATGGGGAAGTCGACGCGGACCACATCGATGTCGTCCAGGGTGGTGATGACGGCGCCCGGATTGACCAGGGTGCCGGGGGTGACGGTGCTGAGGCCCAGCACGCCCGCGAACGGCGCGCGGATGGTGCGGTCCCCGGCGCGGGCCTCGGACGCGGCCAGCGAGGCGCGGGCCGATTCCAGCTCGGTCTCGTACTGTTCGACCATGGCCGCCGAGGCGAAGCCGCGGTCGTTCAGGGTCTTGTAGCGCTCGTACATGGTCTGGGCGCGGGCGACCTGGGCGCGGTTGTCGGCGATGTTGGCGTCTTCCTCGCGGGCCTGCAGCTGGACCAGGGGCGTGCCGGCGGCGACGCGCTGGCCGTCCGAGAACATCACGCGGGTGATCAGTTCGCTGGTCGAGGAGGTGATGTTGACCGAGCGCCGGCCACGGGCGACGCCCAGGACGCGGATGCGGTCGCTGAACTCGCGCGGCGCGGCGACGGCTTCCGACACGGCCTGGCCGCGTCCGCCGCCGGGTCCGCCCCGGCCCCCGCCCGGTCCGCCGGCCTTCTCATCGTCGGCGAACGCCATGCGCAGCACGAGGGCGCCGACCATCAGGGCCAGGAGGATCGCCGCGGCGACGAGGAAGAAGTGACGCTTGACCACGCGGCGGGCGCTCCGGGACTTTGGGGACGTGCCGACTTAGCGGCTCTCGCCGTCGACGCAACTTAAGTTCATGTAACGGGTGCTGTTCCGAATTCCGTCGCGGTCAGAAGCGACGCCATAGACCGATGACCGGACCGCCCGAACGCGGCGTCTCCCGCCCGGCCACGGCCTCGCGCCATCCGGCCTGGACGCTCCAGGATCCGAAGCGCCGGACCAGGGAGGTCTCGACCGACAGCCAGCGCGGCCCGCCGTCGTCGGCCTGCCCGCCGTAGGCCTGGTTCAGCAGCATCCACTTGTCGCCGAAATGCAGGCCGAGCGTGGCGTCGACGCGGGTCTCGTCCGGCAGTCCGCCCCGAATCCGCCGCGCCGCCTCCAGCGTGACGAAGCCGCCGGTCGCCGCGCGGGACATCCACCGGGCCCGTCCGAACGAGCGGCCGGCCGAGGCGCGGACCTCCCAGTCCTGGCCGCCGACGCCGGGCGGGGCATAGCCGGCGTTGCGCCCTTCCCCGCCGTCGGCCACGCCGCCGTACAGGGCCACCGCCGTGCGGTCGTCGCGCCAGACCTGCCAATTGACGCCGATCTCCAGCGGCCCGCGGCCCTCGTAGTCGACGAAGGCGTCCTTCCCCGACTGCCAGTCGCCCTTGAAACGGACGGTCAGGCGATCCGTCAGGCCGTATTCGGCGAAGACCGAGACCACGGTGTCGCGGCGATCGGCGGGCAGGTCGGCGAGGCGGCCGTCCGGGTCGAACCCTTCGCCGGCCCGCATGTCTTCGAACTTGACGATCACCTGCCCGTCGCCCTTCGGCAAGGTCCAGGGACCGGCCGCGGCCGGGGCGGCGGCCCCAAGGGCCGCCAGCGTCAGCAGCAGCCCCCCGGCCCGCCTCACACGTCGTAGCCGGGCGACTTCCTGTCGAGCATACGCAACGCGCCCGGCCAGGCGAGGGCCGAAATGAAACCGATCCCCTTGCCCTGCTCCCGCGTCTCGGCCTGGGCCGCGTCGGGGGCGAACAGGACGTGTTCCCGCCCGCCGGACAGGGCCGCGATCTGCTGGGCGCAGGCGCGCTCGAGGAAGAACATGCCGATCCAGGCCGCAGCCGCCGTCGGGCCGACCGCCAGGGTGCCGTGGTTGCGCAGCAGCATCAGCGGCTTGTCGCCGAGGTCCGCCACCAGCCGCTCGCGCTCCTCATGGTTCAGCGCCAGCCCTTCATAGCCGTGATAGGCGACCTGATGCTGCAGCAGGCAGGCGTTCTGGCCGATCGGCAGCAGGCCCTCCTGCTGCGCCGCCACGCCGACGCCGGCCACGGTGTGCAGGTGGATGACGAAATGCGCGTCATCCCGGGCCCCGTGGATGGCCGAGTGGATGGTGAATCCCGCCGGATTGATGAAGTTCTCGGTCTCCTGGACGATGTTGCCGTCCAGATCGACCTTCACGAGGGACGAAGCCGTCATCTCCTCGAAATACCAGCCGTACGGATTGATCAGGAAATGATGCTCGGGTCCCGGCACGCGGGCCGAGATATGGGTGAAGATCATGTCGTCCCACCCGTGCAGCGCCACTAGGCGGTACAGGGCCGCCAGTTCAACGCGGGTGTTCCACTCCGCCTCGGACACCCGAGACTTCAGGGAAGTCATTGCACCGTCAGCCATGGCCGTCGTCCTCGCCTCGTTCTTATGGCGCGCACGCTCGCCCCGGGGCGGGGCCGCGTCAAGATTCAGGTTCCGTTAACCGCCTCTTAGGTTGCAAGCGGTACGGTAAATCCTGCCGTAACCCTAACGGTGCGCCGGAGGCGTGTGTGACCGTTCTCGTCCAGCTCAATCCGTCCCGGTCCCCCGAGCGCGCGCCGCGCGCCGAAGACCTGCTGGCGCTGGCCCGAAACAACAGTCCCGATGCCCGCCAGAGATTGCTTCTGGGCGTCATGGCCCTGTGCGACGCCAGCCCGCCGGACGGCCAGCTGTCCCCCATCCTGGGCGAGATCTTCCTGTTCCTGGCCCGCCAGGCCGAACGCGACATCCGCAAGGCCCTGGCCAGCCGCCTGGCCCACGCCGACTGGGCCCCGCCGGCCCTGGTCAATGTGCTGGCGCTGGACGAGATCGAGATCGCCGCCCCCATCCTGGCCGCCAGCCCCGTGCTGCAGGACGAGGACCTGCTGAGGATCCTGGTCGAGGCCTCGCTGGACCACCAGATCGCCGTGGCCCGCCGTCCAGAGATCAGCGGCCGCGTCGCCGACGCCGTCATCGAGCGCGGCGTCCCCGCCGTCCTGACCGCCCTGGCCACCAACCGCACCGCCCAGATCAGCGGCGAGGGCTTCCGCCGGCTGGTCGAGCATTCGCGCCGCATCGCCGCCCTGCGCGGACCGCTGTCGCGCCACCCGCGCCTGACCGAGGCCCTGGCCGAACAGATGTACCACTGGGTCGGCGCCGCCCTGCGCGAGTCGATCGGCGCCCGCTTCCAGGTCGATGAGCGCAAGTTCGGAAACGCCGTCTACGACGCCGTCGAGGGCGTCATGCGCAAGGACCGGCCCGACGACATCCCCGAGGACACGCCCGAGCGCGAGGAGATGGAGCGCCGGCTGGTCGCCAAGCTGCAGGCCGCCGGCCAGCTGAAGCCCGCCATGCTGATCCGCGCCGTGCGCGAGAAGCGCCTCAGCCTGCTGGTCCACGGCCTGGCCGCGCTGAGCGGCTTCACCGTCAACCAGATCCGTCAGGCCCTGCGCGCCTCCAAGCCCGAGGCCCTGTATTACGCCTGTTCCGTCGTCGGCATCGACCGCGCGGTCTTCCCGACCCTGCTGACCGAACTGCGCAAGCTGAACCACGGCCTGCCCGGCGACCTGGGCGATCCGGTGTGGCAGCGCGGCGCCCTGTCGGCGACCTCCGCGGCCCGCGCCTTCCGCGCCCTGGTCGATCCGGATCCGACCGAACAGCGCATCGCCGTTTGACTTCACAGGCCCGCTCGGCTTGCGTGCGACGGTGACCTCCTCCTCCGACCGTCCTCTTCGCATCGCCTTCGCCGCCTCCGATCGACCGGAGGCCCTGGAGGCCCGCGCGCGGCTGGCCGAGCGCTACGGCTCGGCGCCCGAGGAGCAGGCCGACGTGATCGTGGCCCTGGGCGGCGACGGCTTCATGCTGGAGACCCTGCACACGGTGATGGAGCGCCGCACCCCGGTGTTCGGCATGAACCGCGGCTCGGTCGGCTTCCTGATGAACGACTATGAGGAGGACGGCCTGCTGGAAAGGCTGTCCGGCGCCGGCCGCGCGGTCATCCACCCGCTGCAGATGGACGCCTGGACGGAGTCCGGACAGGTCCACAGCGGCCTGGCCATCAACGAGGTCTCCCTGCTGCGCCAGACGCGGCAGAGCGCCAAGCTGCGCATCAGCGTCGACGGCCGCGTGCGGCTGGAGGAACTGGCCTGCGACGGCTGCCTGGTGGCCACGGCGGCGGGCTCGACCGCCTACAACCTGTCGGCCCACGGCCCGATCATCCCGCTGGATTCGCGGGTCCTGGCCCTGACCCCGATCAGCGCCTTCCGCCCCCGCCGCTGGCGCGGCGCGCTGCTGCCCCACCAGGCCACGGTCTGTTTCGAGATCCTGGAAGCCGACAAGCGCCCGGTCAGCGCCACCGCCGACAATTTCGAGGTCCGGCGGGTCACCCGCGTCGATGTGCGCGAACGCCGCGACATCGCCCTGACCATGCTGTTCGACGAGGGCCGCTCGTTCGAGGAGCGGGTGCTGGCGGAACAGTTCGCGTCCTGAGGGCAAATTCCCCCGCGTGCACGGCTTCTTAAGGTCGTTTGTGCGACCAAAAGCGCCAGTCAATTTCGGGAGCGCCCGGTGAGCAACTCTGCCCAGGTCATTCGTCCGCCCAACACCCTTCGCATGAAGGTCGGTGGCGCCTTCGGCGGCATCGACGCCAATGCGATCGCCAAGGCCGAGGAAGCCCTCAAGGCCATGTCGGCCCAATTCGGCCAGTGGCTGCAGGACGAGATCACCAAGCTGGACCAGGCCCAGGCCGACATCCGCGCCCAGGGCTACAACGCCCAGACCGCCGAGGGCCTGTATTTCCGCGCCCACGACCTGAAGGGCCTGGGCTCGACCTATCAGTATCCGCTGGTCACCCGCCTGGCCGGTTCGCTGTGCAAGATGCTGGATGATCCGGCCAAGCGCATGGCCGCGCCCCTGGTGCTGATCGACGCCCACATCGACGCCATCCGGGCCGTGGTCCGCGACCAGATCCAGACCGACGACCATCCGACCGGCAAGGTGCTCGCCGAGACGCTGGAAGCCAAGGTGGCCCAGCACTTCGCCTGATCTTCCGACCTGAAGAGATTAGCGAACGCCCGCCCTCACCGGCGGGCGTTTTGCTGTGTGGATCAGGCGGCGACGCCCGCGCGCGCCGGGGCGGCGACCGGGTCCTGGTCCAGCCGTTCCATCAGATAGGCCAGGTCCTCGCGCGGGGCGTTCGGGCGCTGGGTCAGGAAGCGCTCGAGCATCTGCTGGCGGAAGGCGTCGTCGGTGGTGTCCACGCCCTCGGCCTGAAGGGACCGCCAGGTGTCGACCCCGGCGCGGAAGGCCTGGAACAGGCGCGGCGGCAGGCCGGCCCGGTCGTAGATGGCCTTCAGGCCCAGCGGGCCGGCGTCGTGGATCATCAGCCAGGCCCGCTGGTGCGGCGCCCCGGCCAGCTCGGCCAGCCCGTGCTCGAACAGGGCCATCTGTCCCCGCGCCAGCGCCCGCAGCAGCAGGGAGCCGGTCAGGGCGCGCCGCGCATGCAGGGTGGCGACGAACTGGGACAGGTCCGCGTGGCCCGAGGCCTGATCGACCAGATCGACCGTGGCGCGCTCGCGGGCGAAGGAGGCCAGGCGGATGGCGGTCTCGGGCGCCACCGAGTGGCGGGTGACCAGATGCTCGCGCACCGCCTCGGAGGCCAGTTCGACCAGGCGCTCGGTCACCGACAGCGGCAGGACCTGGCGGTAGGCCAGGGCCGCGATGATCTCGGGCGAGGCGCCGAAGCGGTCGACGCAGCGGCCCAGGGCGCTTTCGGCGATGTCGGCGTTGTCGTTGGCGGCCAGCGCCCGCACGGCGGGTTCGGCGCCCACTTCGGCCACGGCGGCGGCGACGTCGCGGCTGACCCGCGGGCGCCCGGCCACGGCGGTCTGGCGCACGACCGAGCCGGCCTGCACGATCTCGATCAGGTCCTCGTCCGAGAAGACGGGGGAGAAGTTGATCAGCGGCAGGGCCACGCTGTCGACGTCGGCGGCCAGCCGGCGGGCCACGTCGCGCGGGATCAGGTCCGAGGCCTTCAGCGTCACCGCCATGGCCCGGCGCACCAGTTCGGCGGCGTCATTGGCCAGCAGACGCAGGATCTTGTGGGCGGCGGCGCGGTCGTGCTCGTCCAGCTCGGCCTTGTCCATGTTCCGGCACAGCTTGTGGGCGGCGGCGGCGCGCTCGTCCTCGTCGTTCGACTGGATCAGCCGACGGATGTCGATCTCGGTCAGGCTGGCGCGGTAGGCGGTCATGGGACGCTCAAGGTCTGATCAGGCGGGCAGCATCGGCCCGGTATCGTTAACGGGCGGTTCACCATGGCCGGATTCGCGCTCAGGCGTTGGTCTTCTCGTCCGGTCCGAAGGCGCCGCCGAAGCCGCCCGCCTTGCCGTCGCCGTCCTGGCCGAGCAGCAGGGCCAGCAGGCTCTGGTCCTGTTTCAGCCGATCCAGCCGCGCGGCCAGCATCTGGTCCCGCTCAGACAACGGCGGCGCGGCGGGCAGGCCGTCGCCGGCGCCCGAGGCGGGGGCCCCGCCACCCGCCGAGCGCTGCAAGTTGGCGTGGACCTCGGCCACCGTCGCCGGGCGGCCGTCGCGGTAGAAGATCGAACGGTTGGCCGCAGCCGCCTCGGGGAAGATCGACGCGGCGCTGGAGCCCGGACGCCGGTCCATGGCCTCCATCAACTGAGCCGCGCCCGCCGGCCCCAGGAAGTGGGCCGCGTACAGGTCGCCCGCCCCCGGCTCGCGCCCGGTGCGGCCGCGCAGATAGGCGGCGTTCTGGGCCGTCAGCTCGCCGGCCATGGTCGAGGCGGCCTGGGGATCGAAGCGCAGGTCCAGCACCACGTTGCGGGCCGAGCCCTCGACCCGCCAGCGCCCGTCCGAACCGCGATAGATCAGGTCGGCGTACTGGCCGTAGCCGTGCTTGGCGCCGTGGGCCTTCACCGTGCCCAGCCAGGTCTGTTCGATAAACTGGAACAGGCCCGAGGCGGACGAGGTCGGCGCCCGCGCATTGGGGTTCATCGCGCTTTCGCGCCGGGCGGTGCGCACGAGGAAGTCGGCGTCCACACCCGTCGCGCTGGACGCACGCCGAATGGCCGCCTCTACCCCGCCCGACGATGGAATCGCCCTGATGGTCATAATCGTTAATGCTGGGGAACTCTGGTTAATCAGACCTTAACGTGACCGCAAAGTCACGTTCTTTGGTGTGTCCAATCCCGCCAGACCCTCGCCGCAAACCCGCCCCAACGGCAGCGCTCCATTTCCGTCAGGGACGCTGTGGGGACGGCGAAAAGACAGGGAAGAGTACGGCCATGATGATCAGAACAGCGGGCGGGCCAGGACTGGTTAGCCCCATCGACTTCCACGAACGGAAAGGCCCCGGACTGTCGCGCTCCGCCTGGATCGCGATCGGCCTGGTGGCGACGGCCCACATCGGGGCCGGCGTCGCGCTCTACTACCAACGCTTCGAGATGAAGCTGCCGCCGATAGAAGAGACTCCGCCGATGACGGGTCCGATCATCACGCTGGAGCCCCCGCCCAAGCCGAAGCCGGTGGAGAGCAAGCCGGCGGCGCCCAATGCCCCGATCCACGAGACCCCGGCGCCGACCAGGCCCACGGAGATCCTGAACATCCCGATCAATCCGGACGCCAGGCCGACCTCCGGCCCGATCAGCATTCCGACGGTCGAACACCCCACGCCCGAGGCGCCGCCGGCGCGCGAGCCGGTCGCCGAACCGCCCGCCGTGCGCGTGATCCGCGATCCCAGCTGGGTCCGCCAGCCCACGGCCGAGCAGATGATGCGCGCTTATCCGGCCCGCGCCATCGCGGCGGGAACCGCCGGTTCGGTGTCGCTGAACTGCCTGGTCGAGGCCAACGGCTCGGTCTCGGACTGCGCGGTCGCCGGTGAAACACCGGCCGGTCAGGGCTTCGGCCGCGCCGCGCAGAACCTGTCGCGCCATTTCCGCGTCAGCCCGCGCACCGTGGACGGGGCGCCGGAAGGATCCCGGGTCGCCATCAACCTGCGCTTCGTGCCGCCGGCTGACTGATCAGGCGAACCGGTGGGGCGAGAGGGCCGAGGCGTCCGCAAGAGACGCCCGGCCCTCAAGTGCGTCCGCGACCACATGGGCCACCAGCGGCCCCAGCAGCCAGCCGTTGCGGCGCGGCGCCAGGGCCAGATAGAGGCCGTCCGCGCCGGACGGGCCCGCCATCGGCAGGCCGTCGGGCGATGCGCCCCGGATGCCGACGCGAGGTTCTCCGGCCTCGCCGTCCGCGCCGATCAGGGACAGGCCCATCTCAGCCTGACGGGCGGCGACGGTGCGGTCGGGCGCCACGCTGCGTTCGCCCGCCTCCATCGTGGCGCCGCACAGGGCGCCGTCCGCCGCCGGAGCCGCATAGCCGCCGGGCCCGCGCAGGACCCGTCCGGGGGTGGCGCAGCGCACCGGCGTCAGCTGTCCCCGGATCGGTTCGATGGCGTTGACCCGCCGCGCCGCCGCGTCCGGCAGCCCCTCCAGCGCGCGCGCCGCGCCGGTGGCCAGGACCACCCGCGGCGCCGACCAGCGGCGTTCGTCGGCGGCGACCGCCGTCCACGCCTCTCCCTCGCGGGACAGACCCGCGACAGTCGCCGCGACGCGCGTGACGCCGGGAACGTCGGACAGCTGCGCCAGCGCCGTCTGCGCCTCGATCCGCCAGTCGTCGGGGGTGAACAGGCCCTCGCCTTCCCTGTGCGCCGCGAAGCCGAGGGCGTGCAGCCGGGCGACGGCCGCGTCCGGATCCGGCCCGCGCCACGCCGCGCCGTCCAGGACCAGGGTCAGGCTGCTTCGCCCGGCGAACGCGGGCCACAGGTCGCGCCCGCGCTTCAGCAGGGCCGCATGGGCCGGCGACAGGCCGTCGATCAGGCTTTCCATCGCCGGGGCGATCATCCCCGCCGCCGCGGACGACGCATTGGGACCGCCGGGGTCGAGCACTGTCACCGCATGACCGCGCGCGGCCAGTTCGGCGGCGCTGCACAGGCCGAGCACGCCGGCGCCGATGACGATGACATCAGGGGAGGAAGACACGAGGGGTCAGATCGACCCCTCGTGGTTCTTTTGCAAGAGGCGCTATCGCTCGCCGCGCGGTCGCTCGCTGCTTGAGCGCGGGACGCCGTTTGGGTTTGCTACTCCGCCGCGATGGCGGCGGCGCGGTGGGCGTCGATGCGGGCGGTCAGGGCCGCGTGCTGGTCCCACAGGGCCTTGGGCAGGCGATCGCCGAACTTCTCGTAGAAGGCGGGGATCAGGGCGGCTTCCTCGGCCCAGACCTCGGCGTCGACGTCCAGCAGGGTGGCCAGGTCGGCGTCGGTCAGGCTCAGGCCCGACAGGTCCAGCGCCTCGGCCGACGGCACGCGGCCGACCGGGGTGTCCACGGCGATGGCTTCACCGTCCAGCCGCTCGGCGATCCACTTCAGGACGCGGGCGTTGTCGCCGAAGCCCGGCCAGACGAACTTGCCGTCCTCGTTCTTGCGGAACCAGTTGACGAAGTAGAGGCGCGGCAGCTTGGCGGCGTCGGTCCTGCCGCCCATCGACAGCCAGTGGGCGAAGTAGTCGCCCATGTTGTAGCCGCAGAAGGGCAGCATCGCGAACGGATCGCGGCGCAGCTCGCCGATGGCGTTCTCAGCCGCGGCGGTGCCTTCCGAGGCGACCGACGAGCCCATGAACACGCCGTGCTCCCAGTCAAAAGCTTCCGTCACCAGCGGCACGGCGCTGGCGCGGCGGCCGCCGAACAGGATGGCGTCGATCGGCACGCCCTTGGGATCTTCCCACTCGGGCGCGATGGTCGGGCACTGGTGGGCCGGGGCGGCGAAGCGGGCGTTCGGGTGCGCGGCGGGCTCGCCCGAGGCCGGGTCGTGGCGCGCGCCCTTCCAGTTGGTCATCCCGGCGGGGGCTTCCTTGGACAGGCCCTCCCACCACACGTCGCCGTCGTCGGTCAGGCCGGTGTTGGTGAAGACGGTGTTCGAGGCCAGGGTCGCCAGGGCGTTCTGGTTGGTGTTACGGCTGGTGCCCGGGGCGACGCCGAAGAAGCCGGCTTCCGGGTTCACGGCGTACAGACGGCCGTCGTCGCCGAAGCGCATCCAGGCGATGTCGTCCCCGATGGTCTCGGCCTTCCAGCCGTCCAGCGTCGGCTGGAGCATGGCCAGGTTGGTCTTGCCGCAGGCCGAGGGGAAGGCGGCGGCGACGTATTTGGCGCGGCCCTTCGGATCTGTCAGCTTGAGGATGAGCATGTGCTCGGCCAGCCATCCCTCGTCGCGGGCCATGACCGAGGCGATGCGCAGGGCGTAACATTTCTTGCCCAGCAGGGCGTTGCCGCCGTAGCCCGAACCGTAGGACCAGATCTCGCGGGTCTCGGGATAGTGGACGATCCACTTGTCCTCGTTGCAGGGCCACGGCACGTCGGCCTGGCCGTCCGCCAGCGGGGCGCCGAGGGTGTGCACGGCGGGCACGAAGACGCCGTCCTCGCCCAGCACGTCCAGCGCGGGCTGGCCCATGCGGGTCATGATGCCCATCGAGACGGCGACATAGCCGCTGTCGGTGATCTCGACGCCCAGGGCGCTGATCGGCGAGCCGAGCGGGCCCATCGAGAACGGCACGACATACATGGTCCGGCCGGCCATGCAGCCGTCGAACAGGCCGTCCATACGGGCGCGCATCTCGACCGGATCGGCCCAGTTGTTGGTCGGGCCGGCGTCGATCTCATCGGCCGAGCAGATGAAGGTGCGGCTCTCGACGCGGGCCACGTCCTTGGGGTCCGAAGCGGCGTAGTAGCTGCCCGGACGCTTGACCGGGTCCAGCGCCTTCAGCGTGCCCTTGCCGATCAGGTCGGCGACGATCTCGGCCTTCTCGGCCTCGGAACCGTCGCACCAGTGGACGCGGGCGGGCTTGGTCAGCGCCGCGATCTGCTCCACCCAGGCCACGAGGCCGGCATGGTTGGTCGGGGCCGGGTAAAGGCCGGGGATCGATTGGGTCACGCGGGTCTCCTGAACCGTCCTGGCCCGGCGATCTGATGCCGCCGTGGCTTCCCTTGCGTGCGTTCACGCAGTGTTTCAGCGGCAATGACACCGAAGCCGGAGGCCCGTCAACCGATGCACGTTTCAACCTCTCGCGAGGCGGCGGCGACCGGCGGCCTGCATATTTCCGGTCGCGATCCGGGCCTCGCCGGGGTATCCGGCGCCATGCAGACGATGGACGCCCTGAACCCGACTCCCGAAGGGGCCCTCGCCTCCCCGGCCTCGGTCCGCAACGCCGGGCCGATTCTGGAGGTGCTGAAGGCGCACCTGCCCGCGCGCGGCCGGGTCCTGGAGATCGCCGGCGGCAGCGGCCAGCACTCCGTCGCCTTCGCCGCCGCCCTGCCCGGCCTGACCTGGACGCCCAGCGACCCCTCGCCCGAGGCCCGCGCCAGCATGGCCGCCTGGGCCGCCCAGGCGAAGCTGCCCAACCTGGAGCCCCCGCAGGCGCTGGACATGCTGGACGAGGCGGGCTGGCCGACGGAGCAGACCGATGTCGTCATCTGCATCAACATGATCCACATCAGCCCCTGGGCCGCGACCGAGGGCCTGATGCGGCTGGCGGGCCGCGCCCTGCGCCGCCCGGGGGGGCTGCTGGCGCTGTACGGCCCCTATCGCGAGGCCGGGGTGGAAATGGCCCCGTCCAACGCCGCCTTCGACGCCGACCTGAAGCGCCGCAATCCCGACTGGGGTCTGCGCGATAGCGACTTGGTCATCGCCGAGGCCAAGGCCGCGGGCCTCGCCCCCACCCAAAGGATCGCCATGCCGGCCAACAACATCATGCTTCTGTTCCGGGCGCTCTGACATGGCCTGGACCAGGACCTACGACGGCGCCGAGCCGGTCCGGATCAACAAGTGGCTGGGTCAGTCGGGCGTCTGCTCGCGGCGCGAGGCCGACGCCCTGATCGCCGACGGCCTGGTGTCCATCGACGGCGAGGTCGTGCGGGACGCCGGCCGCAAGCTGGAGACGGGCCAGACCCTGACGCTGAGCGACACGGCCACGGCCCAGCTGGCCGAGGGCATCACCGTCGTCATCCACAAGCCGGTCGGCTACGTCTCGGGCCAGCCGGAGCCGGACAAGCTGCCGGCCATCCGCCTGCTGAGCGCGGGCAATCTGATCGGCCCGGGCGAGGTCCCCGGCGACATCTCCCTGCCCCCGATCGGGCGGCTGGACGAGGACTCCCGCGGCCTGCTGCTGCTCTCGTCCGACGGGGTGGTGGCCAAGGCGGTGATCGGGCCGGAGTCCGATCTGGACAAGGAATACCTGGTCCGGGTGGCGGGCGACATCACCGAGAAGAAGCTGAAGATCCTGCGCCATGGCCTGATGCTGGACGGCCGCCAGCTGCGCCCCGCCTACGTCAGCCGGATGGAGTCGCACCGGCTGAAATTCATCCTGCGCGAGGGCCGCAACCGCCAGATCCGGCGCATGTGCGAGATGGTCGAGCTGGAGGTTATCGACCTGATCCGCGTGCGGATCGGCCCGCTGAAGCTGGACAACCTGCCCGAGGGCAAGTGGCGCATGCTGACCGCCGAAGAGCGCGAGGCGCTGGTCGGAAGCTAGGCCGGGACGTAGGTCAGCTGGATGGCCTCCCCGCCGATGCGCTCATGCGACACGAGGCGGAGCGGCGGGCGGGGGCCGGCGAAATAGGGCTTGCCGCCGCCGGTGACGACCGGGTGCAGGTAGATCCGGTAGGCGTCGATCAGGCCCAGGTCGCCGAGACTGCGCGCCAGCTCCGGCCCGCCGACCTCGATCTCGCCGTCGAGCTCGGTCTTGAGCCTGCGGACCGCCCCCTCGACGTCGTCCGAGATCAGGGTGGCGTTGGGACCGACCGAGGTGAGCGAGCGCGAGACGACCCATTTGGGGTGGGCGCGCCAGGCCTCGGCGAACTCGCGGTTCTCGGGCGACCAGGCGGGATCGTCGTGGTCCCAGTAGCGCATGATCTCGTACAGGCGGCGGCCGTAGAGGCTGCCGGCCTGCTCGCGCACCTGGTCGATGAAGTGGCGGAACAGAGTGTCGTCGGGCCCGAAGGCGTCGTGGTCGACATAGCCGTCCAGCGACTGGTTCATTCCGAAGACGAGACGCGCCACGTCAGACGCCCCCGGCCAGCGCCGGATTGTTCGCCTCCGCCGCCCTGAAGGGCTTCAGCTGGTCCGCCAGCGCCCGCTTGAACGCCGGACGGGCCTCGGCGCGGGCGACATAGTCGGCCAGGGCCGGGAAGTCGGCGAGGATGTCGGTGTGGCGCAGGTCGCGCAGGACATGGGTCATCAGGATGTCGGCGGCGCTGAACCGGTCGTTGGCGAACCAGCGGCGCCGGCCCAGGGCGGTCTGCAGGTCGCCCAGCCGCTTGCGCAGGAAGGCCTCGACCTCCGGCCGGCGGGCCCTGGCCCAGTCCTTGTCGGCGTTGAACAGATCGATGCCCGCCAGCTCGGCCACGAAGGGCTCGACGCTGTTCATGGCCGCGAACAGCCAGGTCATCACCATGGCCCGGCCCGCGTCGTCGGCGGGCATCAGCTGGTCCGAGTTCTGGGCGATCCACAGCACGATGGCGCCGCTCTCGAACATCTCGACGGTGTCGTCGCGATAGGCGGGCACCTGGCCGAAGGGCTGCATGGCCCGATACTCGGGCGTGGCCTGGTCCTCGAAGCCGATCAGCCGGTCGTCATAGCCCAGCCCGGCCTCTTCCAGCGCCCAGCGCACCCGGATGTCGCGGACCGAGCCCTGGGCGAAGGGCGGCACCCATTTGAAGGCGGTGACCTGGATCATGGGGCGTTCCTTCCACGCGTTCGCGGCGCTGTCCGCACCGTCGTCATTGACGAATAGGTTGATATCAACATATCAGAAGCCATGTCAAACGCCGTGCATCCCTTCGCGACGACCCTGCACATCCGCGACCACTGCCTGTGCCTGCATGCGCAGCGGGCGGCGCGGGCGCTGTCGCGGCGGTTCGACGAGGCCTTCCGCCCGCATGGGATCACCAGCGGCCAGTTCTCGCTGCTGAACAGCCTGAACCGGCCCTCCCCGCCGACTGTCGGACAGGTGGCCGAGACCCTGGCCATGGACCGTTCGACGGTGACGGCCAACCTGAAGCCGCTGGAGCGATCCGGCCTGGTGGCCACCACCGTCGATCCCGAGGACCGGCGCGGACGCCGCATCGCCCTGACCGACGCCGGGCGCGACCTGCTGGCCCGGACGACGCCGGTGTGGATCGCCGAGCACGCGGCGGTCGAGGCCGAGCTGGGCGACGGCGGCGACGCCCTGCGGGCCGGGCTGCGCCGCTTGATCTGAGGCCTCAGACCCGAGCGCCGCCCTCATTGTCCCGTCGCCGGAACAGGCCGCGGACGGCGCCGGACATGTGCGTCAGCCGGGTCGTGCAGCCCTCGATCAGGCCCCGGGCGGGCAGCGGCTTCTCGCTGCGCCAGAAGCACATGTAGCAGGTGAAGGGGCGACAACCGTCCAGCTCGATCCGGGTGCGCCAGTCGGCCTCGAAACAATGCGGGCAACGCACGCGCACCGCGCCTTCCAGTCCTCGCATCCACATGGCCCTGCCCCCCTCCTTGCGGGTTCCAGAAACCGCGATTACTCGCTATACGTGCATTAGAGATGCGCTGATTCTCGCCACCCGTCTCCTTTTCACGCCCTAGAGCGAAATCGGTTGAGTTGGACACAGTCCACCTCGGCTCAGATTTCGCTCCAGTTTGAATCTGGACCATTTTTTGGATTCAGGTCGTTCCGACCTGAAGCAAAAACGGTCTAGTGCATAAAGGCCAGCATCCAGACGGCCATGGCGATCATCATCAGGTTCTCGGTCAGGGAGACGAAACCCAGCGGGACGTTGGACGATCCGCCGACGCAGGCGCACTTCAACTCACGCTTGTCGATATAGACGGCCTTGAATACCGAGACCGCGCCGATCCCGCCGATGACCAGCGCCAGCGGCGCGGAGAACCAGGTCAGGACGCCCGCCAGCATCAGGACGCCCGCGCCCAGCTCCGCGAACGGATAGACATAGCCGTAGGGAACCCAGCGCTGGGCCAGCAGGTCGTAGTTCAGGAACATGGTCGAGAATTTCTCGATGTCCTGCAGCTTCAGCATCGCCAGCAGACACATGGCCACGGAGATGAAGGCCGGGATCACGCCGGCCAGCACCGGGCCGTCCTTCAGCCAGGCGATGGGCAGGGCGATCAGCAGGGCCACGGCGAAGACGGCCAGGACCGGCACATAGCTGGTCGCGCCGGGCTCGGGCACGCGCTGGCCAAAGTGGCGGCGCAGGTCGTCGTAGCCGCCGATGCGGACGCCCCCGATAAAGGTCTGGGGCGTGGTCTTGACCCCGTGCTCGGCCTTGAAGGCGTCGGTCTGGGCGCGGGTGGTCAGGTGGCGGTCCTCGACCGTGAACCCCTTGCTCTTCAGCAGCCACAGCGCCTTTCGCCCGTAGGGACAGACGTGGTCGGGCATGACCATGCGGTAGACGACGGCGGTCTTCGGGCCGGCGGATCGGGGGGCTGACATCGGCGGAAATCTCCTTGCCTCAAAGCGGACCCGCCCCATGTAGGTTCCGGACCATGGTACGGAGTCAAGCGATGTCGGGAACGTCCGGCGAGATGACCATCGCCCGGCTGGCGCAGGCCGGCGGCGTGGGGGTGGAAACGGTGCGCTATTATCAGCGGCGCGGCCTGCTTGAGACGCCGGAACGGCCGCAGACCGGCGGGTCGGGCGGCGGGACGCGGCGCTATGGCCCCGCGGCGGTGCGGCGGCTGCGCTTCATCCGCTCGGCCCAGGCGGCGGGGTTCACCCTGGAGCAGATCGGCGAACTGCTGACGCTGGACGCGAGCGACGACAGGGCCCGGGCGCGGGAGCTGGCGCAGTCGCGGCTGACCGAGCTGGACGCGCGGATCGCCGAGCTGGAGACGGCGCGGGCGGCGCTGACCCGGCTGGCCGATGCCTGCGGCGACGGCCGGACGGGTCCCTGCCCGATCATCACGGCGTTCGAGGGAGACGGCGCCGCGCGCTGAAAAAAAACGGGTGCGAAGAGTGCGGATGGAAAACACCGTCCGAAGCGTCCGATGCGTCCGTGAGGCTTGGTTGTCAAAGACCCGAAACCGCAGCCTAGCGGGTCCGGACGTCAGAAATGGACGCGCCGCCGTTCGGGGGTAAGCTGGCGGCCATGACCGGGAGCGGCCCCATGAACGTCCTGACCATCCTGAGGTCCGTCGAGGAGCTGCTCTACGAAGTCATGTCGTGGCTGCTGTTCTATCCGCGCACCCTGTTCATGACCCTGCGCCACCCACTGAAGACCATGCGCTATTCGGACAGCGAGCAGCGCGACAAGCCGGACCAGCAGTATCTGGAGACCCTGAGCCCGCCGCTGTTCCTGGTGCTGAGCATCCTGCTGGCGCACGGGATCGAGATGGCGTTCGGCTTTCGGGTCGAGGGCGTCGGCCACACCGCCCTGGGCCAGATGATCACGGGCAACGACCAGAACCTGCTGGCCTATCGCGCCCTGATCTTCAGCCTCAGTCCCCTGCTGTTCGCCTGGACCTTCCTGAAGCTGTCGGGGCGCAAGATCGACCGCGACACCCTGCGCACGCCCTTCTTCTCGCAATGCTACCTGGCCGGCGCCACCGCGATGCTGATCAGCCTGGCCACCCTGGGGGTGCGCGACCCGCGGGAGTGGACGACGCTGGCGGGGGTGGCCGTCGTGCTGATCGTGACCGTCTGGTACCTGGTCATCCAGCACCGGTGGCTGATGCAGGTGGCGGGCGTGACGCGCCCGCGCGCCTGGTTCTGGTCGATCGGGACCTTCGGCGCGGCGATGGGACTTATGGTGGCGGTCAATCTGGTCGCGTCGTAGCGAACCCCTTCAGACGTCCCCGTCCTTCGACCGCGCCACGGCGTCGGCCAGCCCCCGGACCTTGATGTTCAGGTCCATGAGCTCGGGGACCGTCAGGCCCGAGCGGTTCAGCAGTTCGTCCAGCAGGCAGCCGGCGCGGGATTCCAGATCCTGGCCCTTCTGCGTCAGCCCGACCACCACCTGACGCTCGTCGTCGGGATTGCGTCGGCGGTCGACCAGCCCGGCCTGCTCCATGCGCTTGACCAGGGGGGTGATGGTGCTGGGCTCCAGATCCAGGCGCTCGGCGATGCCGCCGACGGTGTGGGGGCCGCCCTCCCACAGGGTGCTGAGCACCAGATACTGGGGATAGGTCAGGCCCAGCTCGTCCAGCAGCGGCTTGTAGGCGCGGTTGATGGCGATGCCGGCGGCGTAGATCGAGAAGCAGAGCTGGCCCTGCAGGGGCACGGCGGGTTTGGGCATGATAGTCTCCTTCACGCCAGAATATGGGGCTTTCGCGAGAAAATACATATCGCGATAAAAAATATCTGGACAACGATCCGAGGTGAGCGTACCCAACAGTTATCGCGATAACGTTTATCGCATAAACATGAAGAGGAAACGATCATGACCATCGCTCGCAAACTGATGGCCTCCGCCGCCCTCGCCGGGGCTGTCTTCGCCGCTGACGGCGCCCTGGCTCAACAGGCCGGTTCCGTGAAGAACGTCGTGCTGGTGCACGGCGCCTTCGTCGACGGCTCGGGCTGGAGAGGCGTCTACGACCTGCTGACCGCCGACGGCTACAACGTCGCCGTCGTGCAGAACCCGACGGCGACCCTGGCCGCCGACGTGGCCCTCACCCGCCGCGTGATCGCCGGCATGGACGGCCCGGTCATCCTGGTCGGCCACTCGTACGGCGGCGTGGTGATCTCGGAAGCCGGGACAGACCCCAAGGTCGCGGGCGTGGTCTATATCGCCGCCTTCGCGCCGGACGCCGGTGAATCGGTCTCGACCCTGATCGCCAATCCGCCGGCCGGCGCGCCCGTGCCGCCGATCCTGCCGCCGCAGGACGGTTTCCTGTCGCTGGACCGGTCCAAGTTCGCGGCCTCCTTCGCCGCCGACCTGCCGGCGGCCGACGCGGCCTTCATGGCCGACTCCCAGCAGCCGTGGGGCGTCGAGGCCCTGGCCGGCGCGGTCACCACCCCCGCCTGGCGCGTCAAGCCCAGCTGGTACCTGGTCGCCGCCGAGGACCGCATGATCACGCCCCCGGCCCAGCGCATGATGGCCGCCCGCGCCGGCGCCACGGTGTCGGAAAGCACCGGCAGCCACTCGGTCTATGTCTCGCAGCCCCGCGCGGTGGCGAATGTGATCGAACAGGCCGCCCACGCCGTCGCCCACTAAGCCTGCCCCCGGAAACGAAGAGGCCGCCCGGATCCCGGGCGGCCTCGACGTCGTCCGGGCGATGACCGCCTATTCGATCGGGCCGGGGCCCCAACCGCCGCAGTAGAAGATGGGCGTGGTGTCGTAGTAGCCGGACGGCACATAGGCCCGCTGGACCCAGATGTTGGAGCCGAAGCCGCGGCAGCCGATGTCCGAGACCTCGCCGCCGACGATGGTCTTGGCCGCGTCTTCGTACCAGACGTAGTGATAGCCGGTCCATTCGGGCGGCCACTCCTGGGCCTTCATGCCCATGGCGCCGAACGCGGCGAACGCCACGGTCGAGACGACGGCTACGCTTCTGATCTTCCTCAACATGCAGACCTCCCTGGAATGCGCCTCACGCGCGAACTGGAAGGGAGGCCGCGAACGGCCGGATCGCAACTCAAAGTTTCGTGTCGTTAACGAAATCGCCCCTGGGTTGGCCCGCAGCGTCAGCCGAACGCGGCCGCATCCATACCCAGTCGCGCGGCGTAGAGTTCGCGGGTCCGCAGCCAGGCCGGGCGGGCCAGGGCGCGCTCGTAGAAGGCGCGGACGTTGGGGTAGTCGTCCATCAGCTCGGCCTCGCGGATCTCGCGCAGGACGGTGGCCATCAGGATGTCGGCGACGGTGAAGTCGTCGCCCATGATCCACGCCCTGCCCTCCAGCCGGCGTTCCACCCCCTCCAGCCAGCGGCGGCCGATCATGACCAGGAAGTCGCGGGCCGCCGGGTCCGCGCCCATGAAGCCCGCGTCGAACATCGAGATCATCGACAGGGCGGGCGAGACGGTGGCCACGGCGGCGAAGCACCATTGAACCACGTGGGCGCGGCCCTCCGGATCCGGCGGCGTCAGCCGGCCCGAGGTCTCGGCCAGATGGATCAGGATGGCGGCGGATTCAGACAGGACCAGGCCGTCGTGCTCGAGCACGGGGATCTGGTTGAACGGGCTGAGGGCCGAGAACTCCGGCCCGTTGGTCTCGCCGCCCAGATAGTCCCAGGCGCGGACCTGATAGGGCAGCCCCATCTCCTCCAGCGCCCACTGGATGCGCATGTCCTTGGTCTCGCCGACCCCGCCGGGGAACATGTTGCCGAAGCCGTGCAGGATGATCATGGGGTGATACTGCTTCTTCTCCCCGTACAGGAGAAGATGGCCCGCGTGCATCCGGACGCCGGGCTCGCGGCCTCTCCGCCTTGGGAAACCATCAAGGGGGAGCCTTCCATGATCCGACATCTTCCGGCCCTTTGCGCGGCCGTCATCGCCCTGGCCTTCATGCCCGTCGTGGCCCGCGCCCAGCCGGGGCCGCCGCCCGATCCGGCCGGCGTGACCCTGAGCGCCGACGAGACCAGAACCGTCGTCCTGTCGCTGGCCCAGGTGCTGCGCGAGCGCTTCGCCTTCCGCGACCGGGGCGCCGCCGCCGCGCGGGAGATCGAAGCCATGGAAGGCCGCGGAGAGTTCAGCGGCGCCCGCACCGCCGCCGACCTGCTGGCGCTGATCAACAGCCGCGTCGCGCCGGTGGTGAACGACCGGCATTTCCGCATCCGCTACATGGGGCCCGAGATCATCGCCGGGTTCAGCGAGGGCCCGCCGCCGCCGGAAGAGGTCGCCGCCTACCACGAGGAAGTCCGCCTGCGCGGGTCGGAGATCCCCGAGGTGCGCTGGCTGGCAGGCAATGTCGGCTACCTGCGGATCAACCGGTTCATGGACGCCCCGCCCATCGCCGAGAAGATGGCGGCGGCGATGGGCATGCTGGCCGACACCGGCGCCCTGATCATCGACGTGCGTGGCGCGCCGGGCGGCGAGCCGGCCGGGGTGGCCAACGCCATCGGGCACCTGGTCGACCGGCCCACGCCCACGGTCCACGTCTTCGATCCCGACGGGCCGGCCGAAGGCCGCATCTACCAGGCGGAGCCCCGCACGCCCGCCTTCACCGGCCGCCCCGTCTATGTGCTGATCGACCGCAAGACCGGGTCCGGCGCCGAGGAGTTCGCCTATGACCTGCAGGCCATGGGCCGCGCCACCCTGGTGGGCCAGACCACCTGGGGCGGCGCCACGCCCGGCGGTTACCGCCCCCTGGCCGCGGGCTTCGCCGCCTTCATCCCGATGCAGATCGTCACCAACACCGTGACCGGCGCCAACTGGGAAGGCGTGGGGGTCCGGCCCGATGTCGAGGCTCCGGCCGACCAGGCCCTGACCGTCGCCCACCGGCTGGCGCTGGAAGCCGTCCTGCGCGACGCCCAGGGCGTCCGGCGCACCATCGCCGAGGAAGGACTGGCGTCACTGACGGGCGGCTGACGCGGGGTTGGGCGGGGTCAAAGGTACGGCCCCACCTTCTTCTCCAGCAGGGCCACCAGCTCCGGCTGCATGAAGGCGTAGTCGTCGGGGATGTCGAGGCAGATGACGCGGGCGCGCTTCAGGTGCGCGGAACCGCCTCTGCAGCTGGGCGCGGTGGGCGCGCTCCATGACGAAGATGAGGTCTGCCCATTCCACCAGCTCGGCGGAGCAGTGCTCCTCCGCGTCCGGCGCCAGGCCGGCGGAGGCGGTCTCGACGCCGGGCCGGGACGCGAACACCTGCTCGGCCGTAGGGGAGCGGAGGCGGTTGCGGGAGCAGAGGAAGAGGAGGTTGGTCAGATAAAACTATCCGAACAACGCATCATCGCCAGGCCAGTTGCAGTCAATGTATCTGCTGGTACCAACTGGCCCATTCAAGGAAATTCCGTTGTGGCCCGAAGAGAGCTCGCAGAACCAGTAATCTAGCTGCTCCGCCAAAATTTCAGACTGATCTGGCGCGCACCTGTTGAGGCTCACGGAGTAGCAGGCACAAGCCTTACTATCACACCAGATCGAGTAAATGAGCGCGACTAACTCAGCCGGCAACGCTCTCACTACGGAAGACATTAGCTCAAGTTCGTCAGCTTTTCCGTAGCGACTGCTAAGGATCACGCCTTCTACGACCAGCTCGGTTAGAGACGTGGTCGGCACCTTCTCTTCATCGCCAAAATATCGGCTTTTAGCCTCGGCCTTCACTACCTCAGGCTCACGGCGAGGAATACGCTGGGCTGTCATCGAATCGCTCCGCAGCCAAAAAGTATCGGGGAATGGCCCCCTTCTCACAAGCCGATACACCGGATCTGCTTTGAGCGTTTACCGTCAGCGACCAAGCAACCACGACTGCAACCAAATCATCCTGCCAGCCAATAATTCTTGGCGAGTAGGCGCCGCGCCTTCCACGAATTTCTCAAATAAACTTGCTTCAGAAGCGAAAAGTAAGCCTCAGCCTCCACCACGTAACTTGCTTCCTCATGATAGAGGGGAGGCAAGAGCTCAGCGGTAAGCCCGCTTATGGACTCTTTGTAGCGCTCTAAAACTCGAGGTAGCGCTTGGACATAGTTCGCCACCGTCGTATCCGGCACATGCTCGACGGAAATGGTTTCGAGCCCTCGGATGGCACGGTCAAGCAGCCCGTCATTCAAGAGGTAGCCGAAATTGTCGGATACTAAGTTGCCGTCTTCGTCGTGCGCAGACAGTTCTGCGATTGGCCCAATAAGCTCACCTAGGCGCGCCAACGTCGATGCCGCTCTTAGGCGCTCGAACCGAGCATTCCGAAAGACTTGAATAACCGCTAGCCAAAGAGCTCCAACGGTCCCGATTGCACCTAGCGCCTCCCAGTCAAACCACTGGGTCAGATTTGCTATCGGAACGGTCCAGCTTGGCGCAGTTTCAAACATGAATCGTGGCCCTACAGCGGAATATTATCGTGCTTCTTCCACGGGTTCTCCTGAACCTTGTTCTTCAGCGTCCGTAGCGCCTTGATCAGGCGCCGCCGCGTCCCGTGCGGCATGATCACGTCGTCGATGTAGCCGAGGCCGGCCGCCACGAACGGGTTGGCGAAGCGTTCCTTGTACTCGGCCTCGCGGGCGGCCAGGGCCTCGGGGTCGCCGGCCTCCTTGCGGAAGATGATCTCGACCGCGCCCTTGGCGCCCATGACGGCGATCTCGGCCGAGGGCCAGGCGTAGTTGACGTCGCCGCGCAGGTGCTTGGAGCTCATCACGTCGTAGGCGCCGCCGTAGGCCTTGCGGGTGATGACGGTCAGCTTGGGCACGGTGGCCTCGGCGTAGGCGAACAGCAGCTTGGCGCCGTGCTTGATCAGGGCGCCGTACTCCTGGCGGGTGCCGGGCATGAAGCCGGGCACGTCGACGAAGGTGACCAGCGGGATGTCGAAGGCGTCGCAGAAGCGCACGAAGCGGGCGGCCTTGCGGCTGGAGTCGATGTCGAGGACCCCCGCCAGCACCTGCGGCTGGTTGGCGACGATGCCGACCGACTGGCCATCCAGGCGGCCGAAGCCGCAGACGATGTTGCGGGCGAAGTCGGCGCCGATCTCGAAGAACTCGGCCTCGTCGACCGTCTTCAGGATCAGTTCCTTGATGTCATAGGGCTGGTTCGGATTGGCCGGGACCAGGGTGTCGAGGCTGGCCTCGTCGCGGTCGGGATCGTCATAGCTCTCGCGGACCGGGGGCTTTTCGCGGTTCGACAGGGGCAGGAAGCCGATCAGGCGGCGGACCTCGCTGAGGGCCTCCAGGTCGTTCTCGAAGGCGCCGTCGGCGACGCCCGACTTGCCGGCGTGGACGCGGGCGCCGCCCAGGTCCTCGTGGGTGACGACCTCGTTGGTGACCGTCTTCACCACGTCGGGGCCGGTCACGTACATGTAGGAGGTGTCCTTCACCATGAAGATGAAGTCGGTGATGGCGGGCGAATAGACGTCGCCGCCCGCGCACGGGCCCATGATGACGCTGATCTGGGGGATGACGCCCGAGGCGAGCGTGTTCTGCAGGAAGATGTCGGCGTAGCCGGCCAGCGATTCCACGCCTTCCTGGATGCGGGCGCCGCCGGCGTCGAACAGGCCGATGATCGGCGCGCCGGTGGTCAGGGCCATCTTCTGCAGCTTGACGATCTTGGCCGCGTGGGCGCCCGACAGGGAGCCGCCGAAGACGGTGAAGTCCTTGGAGAAGACGTAGACCAGACGGCCGCCGATGGTGCCGCGTCCGGTGACGACGCCGTCGCCGGGGACGCGCTGCTTCTCCATGCCGAAGTCGTGCGAGCGGTGCTCGACGAACATGTCGGTCTCCTCGAAGGAGCCCTCGTCCAGCAGGACCTCGATCCGCTCGCGCGCGGTCAGCTTGCCCTTGGCGTGCTGGGCTTCGATCCGCTTCTCGCCGCCGCCGAGACGGGCGGCCGCGCGGCGGGCTTCAAGCTTGTCGAGGATGTCTTGCATGGGGCGTCTCCTTGAGCCCCGGATTAGGCGGCGGCACCCGGACTGGCAAGCGACGGCGCGGCCGCTGATGGGATCAGGCCCGAGGAACCATGCCCGCCAGCCTTTGCAGCTCCGCCACATGGCTGGCGAAGGCGGCGCGGCCCGCGGCGGTCAAGCTGCCCCAGGTGCGCTGGCGGCCCTCGGCGGCGGCCTTGCGCAGCTTGATGTAGCCCGCCTCCTCCAGCGCCTTCAGGTGCTTGGACAGGACCGAGTCCGAGACCTGGAGCGTGTCGCGCATCATGGCGAACTCGGCCTCGTCGGCGGCCGACAGGATGGCGCAGATCTGCAGGCGGCCGGGGGCGTGGACGACAGGATCGAAGACGGGGACCGGAGTCATTCCGGCCCCTCGGCCAGCTCTTTGCGCCAGACGGCCAGCCAGATGCGGCTGCCGACGATGGCGGCGACGAAGCCGATGGCCCCGGAGACTATGAACAGCCACCACGGACCGACGTAGCGGCCGTACAGCGACAGGCCAATCAAGCCGACGAAGACCGCCAGCAGGCCGAAGGCGACCCAGCGCGCGCGCTTCGGTGAATAGCCGCTCACCCACCAGCCGAACTTCTTGCGCCACCACATGACCAGACCGGCCAGTCCGCCCAGCGCGACAGGCAGAACGACGAAGGACCACGGCTGCGGCATGCCCTGCCCGGCCACCAGCAGAGCGCAGACGGCGCCGTAGGCGATGTCGTAGGCGATCGGATAGTCGGCGGCCGGCACCAGTCCGGAGCGGGCGTCACGGATCGCGGCTAGGGCCTCGTGCGGATTGGGGTCTTGCGACATGACGAACCTCACTTTCCAATACGGAAAGAGTAGGCGTCACTTTCCAGAGCGGCAAGTGAAAACTTTCCGGATTGGAAAGTTAAGCCGGCGGGGCGTCCGGCGACCCCTCCACCACGCTACGCGCGGTCCCGCTCCCCCGACGGGGGAGGAAGCGCCCGGAACCACCGGTCGAACAGGGCGGCCTCTGCGCGGCGGGCGGCGGTGCGGGCGGCGTTCTCCTCGTCGACACCCCAGCGCGATTCCTGGAAGGCTTCGTCGATGCGCGACAGGTCGAAGGCCAGTTCGCCGGACAGCGCCCCGCGCTGCACCGCCAGCCCCAGCACCGCCGAGCCCAGCAGGGGCGTGAGGGCGGCCAGGCCGGTCAGGGCGAAATCGTCGAGCTCCAGCGCCAGTTCGCGCACGCGGGCGACGGCGGCGGGGTCCTGGGCCGTGTGGAGGAGGCCTTCGGCGACCTGGAGCGGGACGCCCAGCTCGCGGGCCCAGTCGCGCCACGGGGCCCACTCGCGCGCCTGCTGTTCGACCAGCGAGCCTGGGGCCTCGGCCGGATAGCAGAGCAGGTCCGAGCCGGCGTAGGCGGCGACCTCGCCGGCGACGGCCTCGCGCACCTGACTGACCCGGTCGATGGCGGTGGAGGCCAGGCGGGTGGCGGGCATGGTCCCGGGCTCGATGAACTCGCCCTGGGCGGCCCATTCGTCCGCGACCATGCGGGCGGCGGCTTCGGTCGGCAGGGTCAGCTTCGCATGCGCCGGGGTCTTGGGCGCGCGGCCGTCCAGCAGGACGGTCCATTCAGACCCCTTGGCGCCCTCCGCTTCGCTGACGTCGACGGTCTTCCAGAAGCGCTTCAGCCGCTCCTCGGACTCGCGGAAGCCCTTGCGGGCGGCGACCATGGGATCGAGGGGGGGGATGTGGCTCATCGTGTGTCTCGAAATCAGGCGTAGCTGCGGGCGAAGCCGTCCAGCACGACGTTCAGTTCGCCGAAGCTTTTGGCCACATGACGCGCGCCGCCGGCGATCTGTTCCTCGGCCGTGTGGAAGCCCCAGGCGACGCCCAGCGGCAGGACGCCGGCCTTGACGGCCATGGTCGCGTCGTGGGCGGTGTCGCCGATCATGACGGTCGAGGCCGGGTCGGCGTTGCAGGCGGCCATGGCGGCGTGGAGCATGGCGGGGTCCGGCTTGCCCGGCCCGTCCTCGGCGCAGTGGGACGACAGGAAGATCTCGGCCCAGCCCTGACGCGCCAGGTTGCGGGCCACGCCGCGGCGGTTCTGGCCGGTGGCCAGCGCCAGGCGCCAGCCGTCGCGGTGCAGGCGGCGCAGGTGGTCCATGGCTCCGTCGTACAGCGGCTCCTCATGCCCCTCGGCGTACATGCGGTTGAAGCTGGCGCGGAAGCCGGCGACGAAGCGCGCCAGGCCCTCGGCGTCCAGGCCCGGCTCCAGCACCGCCATGGCGTGGTCGAGGGACAGGCCGACGATCATGCGGACGCGGTCATAGTCCGGCTCGGGCAGGCCCATGTCCCGCGCGGCCTCGCAGGCGGCGCGGTGGATGGAGGCGCGGCTGTCGACCAGGGTGCCGTCGATATCGAAGACGGCGAGCGGGCGGGAGGAGAAGGTCATGCGGGTACGACGTCGAAGGCGATGGTCAGGCGAGGCCGGTCGCCCGTGAACGGGACGGTGCCATGCCACAGATAGGAGGGGAAAAGCACCAGCTTGCCGGGCTCGGGCTTCTCGAAGCGCACGGGCGGGAAGACGTCGGGCGCGAAAGGCGCGCCGCCGAAGCCGAGCCAGCCCTCGTGGCCGCCCGCATCGACGGCCGCCGGCAGTTCGACATAGCAGGCCGAGGAGAGCCAGCCGTTGGGATGGACGTGGGGGGCGTGGAAGCCGCCGGGCGCCAACTGGACCGACCAGCAGCCCGCCATGCGCCAGGCGCCGGTGTTGCGCCGGCGCAGGGGATCGGAGCCCGGGCCCAGACCCGCGACATGGCGGGTGATTGGGCCCTGGACCGCGCCGAGGAAGGCCTGGATCACGGGGTCGTCGCTGGCCTTCAGATCGACGGCGGTCTGGGTGCCGTGGCGCAGGCTCTGGCCGACCGGATGGGTCCGCAGGCCGTGCAGCCGCCGCAGGGACACGGCCAGGTCGGCGAGGAAGGACGACAGGTCCGGCCAGCCCGCGGGCGTATCGATGACGTGGCCGCGCACGAGGTCGGCGTCGTACCAGGGGCGATCCGCCAGCCGGCGGGCGAGGCCGAGCAGGGACAGGACGCTCTGATCAGTCGGGACGCGTTCCGCCAGCGGCTCGATCACGGCCAGGGCCTCGTCCGCCTCGCGCCGGGCCAGCCGCACCTCGGTCAGCCGCAGCCAAGCCCGCAGGTCGCCCGGCGCGAGGGAGACCGCCTTCAGGGCGTGGGTCAGGGCCTGGTCCGGATCGAAGGACAGGGCGGCGTGGGCGGCGGCCAACTCGACCTCCGGATGATCCGGTCCCGGCGCCCCGGTCAGGGTTCGCCAGACGGTCCGGGCGTCGCTGCCCGTATATTCCATCAGGGTGGCGCGGAGCAGGTGCAGGGCCCGGTCGGCGGGGGTTCGCGCCAGCGCCTCGCGCACCGGCGCCATGGCCGGCTCGCCGTCCGCGGTGCGCATCCAGATGAGCTGGGCCAAGTCCCGGACGGCGTCGATATAGCCGGGCCGCCGCGTCAGCGCCTCGCGGAAGGCGGCGTCCGCATCGTCGTGCTTGTTCTGCGCCACCAGGGCGCGCGCCAGGACCAGCCAGGTTTCGGGCGCGTCGCCGCCTTTAAGAAAGGCGCGGCGGGCGGCGGCCTCGGCGTCCGCGGAGCGGCCCAGGTCGCCCAGCAGGGCCGCGAGATTGTGTTCCGCGACCGCGCTGGTCGGGCGCGCGGCCACCGCCGCAAGGCGCTCGGCCAGGGCCTGGGGATCTCGCGGCGACGGCGTCATTTCAGCCTGACGATGCTGTCGCGGCTCATCGCTGCCGCCTCACGCCCTCGAACGGGTCCTCCCCCGCCCCCTCATGCGGGTCGAAGCCGAAATGGGCGAAGCCGGCCTTCATCTCGGGGCTCAGCGGCGCCTCGACGATCAGCTTGCCGCCCGACGGGTGGTCCAGCTCGATCCGGTGGGCGTGCAGCTGCAGCTTCAGTCCGCCCGACAGCTCCCTGGACTTCTCGTCGCCGTACTTCGGATCGCCGAGGATCGGATGGCCGATGGCGGCCATGTGGGCGCGCAGCTGGTGGGTCCGGCCGGTGAAGGGGCGCAGCGCCATCCAGGCGGCGCGGTGGGCGGCACGGCTGATGGTGGCGAAGGCGGTCTCGGCCGGCTCGGCGCGGGGATCCTTGCGCTCGGCCGGGCGCATCATCTCGAAGTCGTTGATGCCGGTCTTCTTCAGCGGCATGTCGATCTGGCCCGCCGACGGCTTGGGGTTGCCGATGACGATGGCCCAGTAGGTCTTCTTGGCCTGACGCCGGGCGAAGGCGCCGGCCAGCCGCTTGGCCGCCTCCGGCCCCTTGCCGAGCAGCAGGACGCCCGAGGTGTCGCGGTCGAGGCGGTGCACAAGGCGCGGACGCTCCATCCCCTCGCCCCAGGCGCCCAGCAGGCGGTCGACGTGGCGGCTGGTCTTGGTGCCGCCCTGCACGGCCAGGCCGTGCGGCTTGTTCAGGGCGATGACCATGTCGTCCTCGTAGATCACCAGCGACTTGGCGAAGCGGATGTCCTGCTCCGACAGGGTGTGGGCGTCGCCCGCCTGACGCGAGGTGTCGTCGGGGATCGGCGGCACGCGCACGGCGGCGCCGGCGGTCAGACGGCCCTCGGGCTTGATGCGGGCGCCGTCGACGCGGATCTGGCCGCTGCGGGCCATCTTCTGCACCTGGATGTTGGACAGGTGCGGCCAGCGCCGGCGGAACCACCGGTCCAGACGGATGCCGTCCTCGGCCTCGGCCACATAGATGGTCAGGACTTCCCGCTTGGGGGCCTCGGCGGGAGCATCGGGGGTCTCGTCGGTCAAAGTGCGGCTCCGAAAGCGCGGCGGGCCAGCATCAGGCCGAGGAACAGGGCGATGACTGAAGCGGCCACCGAAACGGCGACATAGCCGGACGCCATGGCGAACTGACGGCGCTCGATCATCAGGACCGTCTCCAGCGAAAAGGCCGAGAAGGTGGTGAAGCCGCCCAGCACGCCGACGGCGGCGAACAGGCGGAGGGTCTCGCCGTGGGCCCCGCCCCGAAAGGCCAGCCAGCCGGTCAGCAGTCCCATCAGCAGGCCGCCGACGACATTGGCCGTCAGCGTCGGCCACGGCCACCCGGCCGTCGTGGGCAGCAGTCGTCCCAGGCCGTAGCGGGCCATGGCGCCCAGCGCACCCCCGGCTGCAACGATGAGAAAACGTGTCATGATCCGGGGCTTATAACCCCGTTTGCGGCATTGCGAAGGGAGACGCCTGATGACCGACCTGATCCTCGCCATCGTCCACCACATCCTGGTCTTCGGCCTTGTCGCCATGCTGGCGATCGAGCGGGTGCTGGCGGGCGCGCCGGTCGTCGACATCAAGCGGCTGTCGCGGCTGGACGGCGGCTACGGCGGGACGGCCACGCTGATCGTGCTGGTCGGGATCGGCCGGGCAGTCTGGGGCGGCAAGGGCTGGGCCTTCTACCAGGCCAACCCCTTCTTCTGGGCCAAGATCGCGACCTTCGTCCTGATCGGCCTGATCTCCATCGGCCCGACGATGGCCTTCCTGCGCTGGGCGAAGGCCGCGCGGGCCGACGCCGGCTTCCAGCCCCCGACCGCGGACCGCAAGCGGGTCATCACCGCGCTGAACCTGCAGGCGCTGCTGCTGGTCGTCCTGCTGGCGTGCGCCGCCGCCATGGCGCGGTACCCGTTCTGACCGAAACTTCACTTGCCGGGGCACAGGGTTAACGGCGATACCCGAACAGCGGCGCTTCGCGTCGTGAGAGAACGCCGTCCGCCCGGCGGCGCGATCTGCCATAGTGCCGGGCAGCCAGACTCACAGGACCGCCGAAGCGCCATGTCGCACGACGATCACAACCACGCGCCCGACCCGCACGCCTCGCCCTTCGACGGCGGCCACGGCGGCCATGGGCATGACCAGCGCCTGCAGGCCGCGCCGAACCCGCCGCCGCCGGGCGCGCAGGACAGCCCGAACCGCGAGATCCCGCAGCCGACGTCGCACGCCTCGGCCCCGCCCCTGCGCAGCGCCGACGGCATCCTGCGGCCGATCCAGGACAGCGAGTATTTCTCGTACGACCCGGCCTCGGTGGCCGCGGTGTCGAGCCATATCGACGAGTATTTCAACCAGCCGCTGGACCTGTTCCCCTTCTGGGAGAGCGAGGGCAAGCCGGACCGCTTCCACGTCCTATTCAGCCGCCAGATCGAGGAACGCTTCCCGGTCGACAGCGATATCCGCAAGCTGATCCACGACTACGGCCGCCGCGTCTTCCGCGCGCTGGTAGTGCACGTCTCGGTCAAGCGGGGCAGCCAGCTGGCCGCCCTGGCGGCCTTCACCCTGCTGGCGACGCTGGGGCCGACCTGGTTCTCGACCTGGACCGGCTCGCCGCCGATGGGGCTGGGCCTGGCCTTCGCCTCCATGCTGGCCGTGGTCGGCGTCTTCTGGGCCGCGCAGGCGATCCTGTTCATCCAGTACCGCTTCCAGCTGGAGAACGACTCTTACGAACTGTCGCGCGAGATCGTGACGCGGACGCGCGAGCTGCAGAACCTGTTCACCAGCGCCCGCGCCATGGCCGACCAGGCCGAGACCCAATACCAGATGGACGGCAAGGGCTGGGGCCAGCGCGCCCTGTACCTGACCCGCCTGACCATGTGGATCGGCGCGCGGATGGAGTACCTGGAGAAGTACGTCCAGATGGAGCTGTGGCGCGTCCGCCGCGAGCGCTACTGGATGCGCTGGGCGCAGCGGATCATAACGCCGCTGGTGTTCGTGGTCTGGCTGGTCCTGTTCCTGCTGGAGCCCGCTCCGGCCGACGCAGGCGCGTTCCGCGCCCTGCAGGCCGTGGCGGTGGCGCTGGGTCTGGGCGTCAGCTGGCTGTCCTACTTCCGCTGGCGCACGCCGGTGGCGGCCATCCAGGACAAGCTGGGCGTCGAGGGCTGGGTCCGGTACGCCTCGCTGGACGTCGACAACGCCGTGGCCGACCAGGTGCGGCGCGACAAGGAGCGGCTGGTGGAATACCGGGCGCTGACGCGGGGGCGTTGAGGCTGGGGGCCAGCCCCTACCGCCGCAGCGCGTCCCGCACGCCGCGGGCGTCATAGGCTTCAGGCCGATCCGGGCGCTGGCCGCGGCCCATGACCACCTCCAGCGAGGTCGAGGTCGGGGACGGGCCGCTGAAGTTCAGGCCGACGCCGACGCCCACGCCGGACGAGGAATAGCGGCCATAGGGGCTGGAGTAGCGGCCGCCGCCGTAGCTGACGCCGACGCTGGGGCGCATGCCGCCCGCGCTGTCGGGACGGCCGTCGGTCCAGCGCTGGGTGACCTCGAACCAGTCATAGCCCTCGGCCGTGGTCAGCTCGGCCGCGCGCAGCAGGGCGTAGTCGGCCACCGGCCCAGGCGCGCCCACGCCGTTGTAGGTGACGCGGAAGCGGTTCGATTCGATCCGCTGTTCGGAATAGCCCTGCCCGTTCGGCCCCATCTGGGCGCCGTAGGGGGCGAGGCTGGCGCAGGCCGACAGGCCGAGACCGGCGGCGAGGACGAGGGGCAGGACAAGGCGCTTCATGACAGGCTCCGAGGCTTCCGGAGTTTAACCGTAGCGGGACGCAGTGGTTCCTGTCACGGCGGCTGACGCTACGAGAGACCCGCCGCCGCCTTCAGCGTCTCGAAATCGTCCGGCAGCGGCGCTTCCACCGTCGCATAGCCCCCCGATGGGTGTGGGAAGACCAGCCTGGACGCATGCAGCATCAGCCGGGGAGCCCCGCGGCCGGCGAAGGTCAAGGCGCCGCCGTAGCGCACGTCCCCGGCCAGGGGCCGCCCGATCGAAGCCATGTGGACGCGCAGCTGGTGCATCCGCCCGGTGGCCGGATCCAGCTCGACCAGGGCTCCGTCCTCCGAGGCGGACAGGGTGCGGTAGCGGCTCAGGGCGGCCTGGGCGCCCGGCGTGTCGGCGCTGACGGCGCGCATATAGCTTTCACGCCCGACCTCCTGCCGCAGCAGAGGCGTGTCGATGGTCCCGGCCCGGGGCTCGGGCGCCGCCGACAGCAGGGCCTGATAGGTCTTCTTGAACCGCCGCGCCTGCAGCGCCTTGCCGAGGAAGCCGGCGGCGGGCTTGGTTCGGGCCGCAAGGATGACGCCGGAGGTGTCGCGGTCGAGCCGGTGCACCAGCTCGGGCCGCTTGCCGTTCGAGCGCATGAAGGCCCACAGCAGGTCGTCCAGCGTATGCGCCTGGATCCGCCCGCCCTGGCTGGACAGGCCGGACGGCTTGTTGAAGGCGATGACGTGCTCATCCTCGAGGATCACCCACGAACGGACGGCGGCGATCTCGTCCTCGGTCAGGGCAACGGGCGCGCGGGTGGTCACGAGGCGGGCTGGCGCGGCGTCCAGCGGATGCGCTCGAAGCGGGCGATCAGCCCGGTAACGACGCCGGTGATGATCCCGGCGAAGGGACCGACGAACAGGGTGGCCAGCAGGATGCGGTGGGCGGCGATCACCTGTCCCCCGGCCTCGATCTGGAGGAAGGCCGACAGCCGGGCGTTCAGGTGCACCGCCCAGGCCATCAGGATGAAGGCCAGGGCGCCGGCGATCAGCGCCTTGCCCCGGCCCAGCGGGGCCAGCAGCAGCACGATGGCGGCCCCGTAAAGGAACAGGGCCAGCACCTCCACCACCTGGGCCGAGCCCGCGCTTATGCGATAGCCCAGCAGCCACTGGGCGAGGACGCCCAGCCCGACGAGGCAGACGGCGGCGAGGGTCAGGGTGGGACGCGGTGCGGTCAGGATCATGCCCGACCGCTTAGCACAGTCCGCCCCAGACCCAAGACCTGGGCCCAAGCCCTCAACGCCCGACCGCCTCCGCGACCGTCAGGGCATCGGAAAGCGCGGCGAAGGCGGCGGTGTTGTCGAAGATGCACCAGGTCGGCGCCGCGGCGCGCTCGGCCTCCAGCGTTCGCGCCATGCCGGCGAGGACCTCCGGCGGATAGGCGGAATAGTAGATTCGCGGCGCCCCATGCAGGCGATAGTAGGTCAGGCCACGCCAGCCGCCTGGCCGGTCCGCGCCTACATGCGGCGCCGGGTCGGCGGCGACGCGGGCGATCCGGCGCTCGGCCAGCCAGCCGTCCATCTCGCCGGAGAACCAGTCGCGATGGCGGGGCTCCAAGGCGACGGGGGCGTCGAGCCGCTGCCACACGGACTTGAAGAAATCGTCGACCATGCCCGCGTCGAAGCCGAGCGACGGCGGCAGTTGGACCAGCAGGACGCCCAACCGCTCGCCGAGCCCGGAGACCTCGGCCGTGAAGCGATCCAGCCCGACGTCCGGATCGGCCAGCCTCTGATCATGGGTCAGCAGGCGCGGAACCTTGACCGCGAAGCGGAAGTCCGGCGGCGTCGAGGCGGCCCAGCGCTCCCAGGTCTGACGGCGGTGCGGGCGGTAGAAGCTGGTGTTGACCTCGACCGCGTTCATGCCGCGGGCGTAGCGTTGCAGGTGCGTGCCCGGCGGCGGAAAACGGTCGGCGACGGCGGCCGGAACGCTCCAGCCCGCCGTGCCGATCCTGAGGTCGAAGGTCATGCTGGGGCAAGGCGCGAGCCCGCCCCGGGTTCCTCAGCGCAGCACGCCGCGCTTGCGCATCGTCCAGGCGTACCAGGCCAGGAAGAGCGCGATGACGACGATCACCCACGGCATGTACTGCATGATCGCCATCGCCTCGGGCAGCGGCGGCATCGGATTCATCAGGCCGTGGATCAGGCTGACCACCGCGCCGAGAAGGGACAGGCCGAACGCCCAGACCGCCCAGCGACTACGCAGCAGCAGCAGGATCGAGCCGGCGACGGCGCCCCAGACCCCCAAGGCCCACGGCACATACATCCAGGTCGGCATGCTGATGAAATAGTCGATCATCGGCTGTTCGAAGCCCGAGGCCCGCAGATAGGCCTCGCCCTGCGTCGTGGTCATGATGAAGTCGTAGCCGCCGTAGCCGCTCCACAGCAGCGACAGCACCCCCACCAGCCAAAGGTGCCAGGGCGTCTTCACGGTCATTGAATTGCTATCAGTCATGGTCCCCTCCCAAGGTCATGTGCCGGCGGGAGAATGCTCCGGAACCGGCGTTACGGCAACGGTGAGACTATTCCTGCATCCGCGCCCGCATCTCGGCCCAGCGGTCCAGCCGTTCCTTGACCTTGGCCTCGTGGCCCTCGCCCTTGGGCTGGTAGAAGACGCGGCGTTCCATCTCGTCGGGGAAGAAGTTCGCGCCCGAGAAGCCTTCCGGCGTCGAGGGGTCGTACTGGTAGCCCTTGCCGTAGCCGAGCTGTTTCATGAGCTTGGTGGGCGCGTTGCGGATGTGGGCGGGCGGCATGAAGGAGCCGGTTTCGGCCGCCGCGCGCTTGGCCGCCTTGAAGGCCTCATAGACCCCGACCGACTTGGGCGCGGTGGCCAGGTGGACCACCGCCTGGGCCAGGGCCAGTTCGCCCTCGGGGCTGCCGAGGAAGTCATACGTATCCTTGGCCGCATTGGCGACGAGCAGGGACAGCGGGTCCGCCTCGCCGATGTCCTCGACCGCCATGCGCACGATCCGGCGGGCCAGATACAGCGGATCCTCGCCCCCGTTCAGCATTCGCGCCAGCCAGTAGAGGGCCGCGTCCGGGTCTGATCCGCGAACCGATTTATGAAGCGCGGATATGAGGTTATAGTGTTCTTCTCGACTTTTGTCGTAAGCGGGCGCGCGCTTCTGCAGGATGCCGGCCAGAGTCTGGACGTCCAGCGGCTCCACCCCCTGCAGGTCGAACAGCACCTCTGACATCGTCAGCAGGTAGCGGCCGTCTCCATCGGCCAAAGCCAGCAGGGCGTGGCGGGCTTCGGGCGTCAGGGGCAGGCTCTTGCCCTCCATCGCCTCGGCCCGGATCAACAGTTGATCCAGCGCCGCATCGTCCAGCCGCTTCAGCACATAGACCTGCGAGCGGGACAGCAGCGCCCCGTTCAGCTCGAACGACGGGTTCTCGGTCGTGGCCCCGACCAGGGTGACGATCCCCTCCTCCACGAAGGGCAGGAAGCCGTCCTGCTGGGCGCGGTTGAAGCGGTGGATTTCGTCGACGAACAGCAGGGTCGACTGCCCCGCCGCGCGGCGCATGCGGGCCGCCTCGAACGCCTTCTTCAGATCGGCGACGCCGGAGAAGACGGCGCTGATCTGCTGGAACTGATAGCCCGCGGCCCTGGCCAGAAGGCGGGCGATGGTGGTCTTGCCGGTGCCGGGCGGCCCCCACAGGATCATGGAGCCCAGGCGGCCCGCCTCGACCATGCGCCGGATCGGCCCGCCCTCGCCCAGCAGATGGTCCTGCCCGACGACCTCGTCGAGCGTCTGCGGCCGCAGGCGGTCGGCCAGCGGGGCGTCGGGGGGATGGATGCCGGAAGCTTCGAACAGGTCGGTCATGGACGCCCAGAGATAGGCGTTACCGTCGCGGTTTTCACGCGTTACTATGGCCGCGCACCAAGGAGAATGACATGGCGGACGCTCCGAAGCCCCAGGGACCGGCCACCGGCGTCAGCCCCCATCTGACCATCCCCTCGCGCGGCGGCCAGGCGGCGATCGAATTCTACCAGCGCGCCTTCGGGGCGAAGGAAGAGCGGCGCATGCTGGCCGAGGACGGCGAGCGGCTGATGCACGCCGCCCTGGTCATCAACGGCGCCAGCGTCCTGCTGGCCGACGAATTCCCCGAGTACAACGGCGAGCAGGACATCGTTCCGCGCGGCGTGACCCTGCACCTGCAGGTCGACGACGCCGACGAATGGTGGAACCGCGCCATCCTGGCCGGCGGCGTGCCGCTTTACCCGCTGGCGGACCAGTTCTGGGGCGACCGCTACGGCCAGCTGAAGGACCCCTTCGGCCACACCTGGTCGATCGGGGCGCCGATCAAGGGCTGATCAGCGGATCGTCCCGGTTATGGTGCGACCGCGGCGGTTGATGGTCACCTCGGCGCCGCGTCCTACGCTGGCCAGCTGGGTCGGGGCGCTGACCGGACGGCCATTGACCGCCACGACCACGTCCCCGGCCTGGAAGCCGACCCGGTTGGCGTAGCTGCCGCCCTGCACCCTAGTGATGAACGCTCCCGCCAAGAAGGGATCGCCGCCCAGGCTGTCGGCCAGGGCCGGATTCAGCGCCACCGCCTGCACCCCCGACAGGCCGCCCTGCTGGATCAGGGTCGCCTTGCCGGTGTCCGGGTCGCCGGGCAGCGGCGCGATTCGGGCGTTCAAAGTCTGGCGGCGGCCGTCGCGAACGAGAGTGACCTCGACTGTCTCGTTCGGGTCGTGCAGGCCGACGCGGAAGTTCAGGCCGCCCTGGTCGTTGATCTCGGCCCCGTCCACGGCGGCGATCAGGTCGCCTTCGCGGATGCCCGCCCGGGCGCCCGGCCCGCCCGGCCAGACCTGGGTGACGACGACGCCCTGCGGGCGCTCCAGGCCCAGGCTGCGGGCGATGTCGGCGCTGACCGTCTCGCCCTTCACGCCCAGCCACGGACGCACGACGGTGGTCGCGCCGCCGACGGCGTTGTCGACCACCCGCTTCACCATCGAGGCCGGGATGGCGAAGCCGACGCCGGACGAGGTGCCCGAGCGCGAGAAGATGGCCGAGTTGATGCCGATCAGGTCGCCGTCCATGTCCACCAGCGCCCCGCCCGAGTTGCCGGGGTTGATGGCCGCGTCGGTCTGAATGAAGGAGCCGCTGTCGGAGATGTTGGTCTCGGTCCGGTTCAGGGCCGAAATGATGCCGTTGGTCACCGTCTGGCCGACCCCGAACGGATTGCCGATGGCCAGCACCAGGTCGCCGACCTGCTGCTCCTCGCGGTCGTCGATGTTGAGCACCGGCAGGCGTTCGTTGACGCCCTCCAGCTGCAGTACGGCCAGGTCGGAGCGTTCATCGCCCAGCACCACGCGGGCGTTGAACTCGCGCCGGTCGTTCAGGATCACGCGGATGGAGCTCATGCCGTTGACGACATGATAGTTGGTCACCACCACCCCGTTCGGCCGCACGATGACGCCCGAGCCGACCGAGCCGGTCTCGCGCTGGCCCGGCATGCCGAAGAAGGGATCGCGGACCTGCTGCACTCCCCGGGCGGCGATGTTGACCACGGCGGGGGCGGCGGCGCGGACCACTGGGGCGAAGCTGGACTTCACCGCCGTGGCGTCGCCGGGCACGACCCGGTTGTCGGAGAAGACTCCGTCCTGGGCCTTGGAGGTGTTGGGTTGTCCGCAGGCGGCGAGCGTGAGGGCGAGGGCGAGCGCGAGAGAGCCGGTCTTCATCGTCATCCGTAGCTGGTCAGGGAAGGACACGCCCTATTCCGCTCCGGATTTCGGGCCGGATCAAGGCGGTTAGGCTTGCGCCTCGGCCGCCTCCGTCCGCGACGCCTGCCGCGCCACGATCCAGCTGATCACGGCGGCCAGCAACAGGACCGCCCCCGCGATGTAGAAGGACAGGCCGGGATCATAGAGGCCGCCGACCAGCAGACGCGACGCCGGTCCATGGCCGGCCCAGCTCTCGATCCAGCGCGCCACGCTGTCGAAATGCCCGCCCGTGGAATGGGTGTAGACCCAGCCGAAGAACAGCGGCGACAGGACGCCCGCGATAGCGCCGACGCTGTTGTTGGCGCCTTGCAACTGGCCCTGCTCGTCCTCGCCGACGCGGCGGGTCATCAGGGCCTGCAGGGTCGGCATGGCGAGGCCCCACAGGGCGTTGGGCAGCATGGCGGCGACAAAGGCCCAGCCCGTGGGGGCCCATCCCATCAGGCAGATGCCGATGGTGCCGCCGAACAGGCCCAGCACCAGGGTCCGACGCTCGCCCAGCCGCTTGGACACCGGCCCGACCAGGACCCCTTGCACGACCATGTCCAGCAGACCGACCAGCGCCAGCAGCAGGCCGACCTGCACCGGGCCCCAGCCGTAGCGCAGGGCCGCGTACAGCACGAACACCGCCGAGAAGACGTGGTGGGCGAAGTAGAGCAGGAAGTTCACGACCGCGAGCCCGGTCAGCTCGGCGTGGCGCTTCAGCAGGATCAGGGCGCCGACCGGATTGGCCCGCTTCCAGCTGAACGGCATCCGCCGGTCCAGGGGCAGGCTCTCGGGCAGGACGAACAGGCCGTACAGGAAGGCCACGCCGGACAGGACGGCGGCGAACCAGAAGGGCGCGCGCGGACCCAGCTCGCCCAGGAAGCCGCCCAGGACGGGACCCAGCACGAAGCCGCCCGAGAAGGCCGCACCGATCAGGCCGTAGGCCTTGGCCCGGTTCTCCGGCGCGGTGATGTCGGCCATGTAGGCGAAGACGGTGGTGAAGCTGGACGAGGTGATCCCGGCGATGATCCGCCCGGCCGCCAGCCACCACAGGTTCGGCGCCACCGCCATCAGCACATAGTCCAGCGCCAGCCCGGCGCAGCTGATCAGGATGACGGGCCGGCGGCCGTACTTGTCGGACAGCGAGCCGATGATGGGCGAGCAGATGAACTGCATCCCCGCCCACAGGGCCACGAACACGCCGTTGATCCAGCCCGCATCGGCGTTCGAGCCGACGAACTCGACCACCAGCTGCGGCAGCACGGGGATGATGATCCCCATGGCGATGACGTCGAGCACCGCCGTCACCAGGATGAAGGCGATGGCGGCGCGGCGGACTTTCAGGTCGTTGAGGGCGTTCATGCCCCGGTGGATAGCGCTCCGGGCGTCCGGACGCCATCCGCACCGGTGCGGCGACTCGCGATCAGATGAGGGTGTGCACCAGCCGGTCGCGGCTGGCGATCTTCGACGCCCGGTAGGCCGAGATCGTCAGGCCGGTGAGATCCATCAGGTCGCGGGCCAGATGGGAGTCGTCGGCGTATTCCAGACGGGCGTCGTCCTCGTCGCCCGCCGAGAGCCAGGGCGAGGGATGCAGGGTGCGCAGCAGGCGCTGAAGGCGGGCGATCCGCAGCACGCGCTTCGGCGACCAGCCGATCAGGCGACGGCAGCGCTTGTGCAGCGCGCGCTCGGAAATGCCGCATCCGCGCGCGATTCCGGCGACGGGGCCGCGAATGCGGTGCTGAAGCATGGCGTCCATCAGCGCCTCCGCGGGGTTCGGCTCCCCCGCCCGACCCATCAGGACGCGAAGCCAGGCCTCCGCGGCGGCGATGCGGTCGGTCGCCGTCGGCGCCTCCACGATCCGGGACAGCCCGCGCCGCGCTTCGGGATCGAGAAGGGCGTCCAGATCCATGCGCCGGTCGGCGATCGGCCCCTCCGCCGCCCGGGCCAGCACCGCCGCGCCCCTGAGCGTCAGCACGGCGACGAAGGCGTGCATGGGCTGCTCGGTCCGGGACCACGGCGTGGTGGACGACGGCCCCCACAGGCCCACGCGCGGCGCGGTCGCCGCCGCCGTTCCGTCCGTTAGATGGACATCGGCGCCCAGCATGATCTGGATCAGGGGGGCCGGCACGGGCAGTTCCCGCATGCCCTGAAGCGCGGTCAGGTCCTTCCGCTCGACGAAGGCCGAGACGAACGGCTGAAGGTCGGGCGACGCGGCCCGCGAGGTGAGCTCCATCCTGGGCGACGTCGGCAGGGCCAGCACGGGTTTGTCCGGTTCCGATTTGTACAGGAGATGATCCGGGGATGGCGCTAGCGTCAATCCAGCCGGAGACGCCGCCCATGATCCGATCCCTCGACCGACTGCTGTGCGCCTCCGCCATGACGGTGGTGACCGGCGTCTCGCCGGGCGACGCCTTCGCGGCCTCCCGCGATCCCCTGGCCGCGATGCGGGAAGGCGTTCAGCCGGGGTGCGTGGTCGCCGTGCTCGATCCGGCCGGGCCGAGGTTCGACGCGGCGGGCCTGACCGATCTGGAGGCCGCAACGCCGATCACCTCGCGCACGGGTTTCCTGATCGCCTCGGCGTCCAAGCAGTTCACCGCCCTGGCCGTCCTGACCCTGGTCGATGCGGGCCGGATCGAGTTGGACGCGCCGGCGGCCCGGTGGCTGCCGGACATGGCCGGGGCCCTGCAGGGGGCCACGGTGCGGCAGTTGCTGAACCAGACGGCGGGCGTGCGCGACCACACCATCCTGATGGCGCTGTCGGGGATCGAACGCCTCAGCGAGGCGCCGCCGGACGCGACGCTGGCGATGATGCGCGGACTGGACAGCGGCAACTTCGCCCCGGGAAGCCGCGCCGCCTATTCCAACGGCAACTATCTGATGCTGGCGCAGCTGGTGGAGCGGGTGTCGGGCCAACCCTTGGCGGACTACGCCCGCGAGACCCTCTTCGCCCCGCTGGGCATGACCGGGACCGGCTTCACGACCGAGGGGCTGACCGCCCACGGCTACCGGCGGCTCCGGGATGGAAGCTTCCGGATCGCGGACGACCAGCCCTCCCTTCCCGGCTCGGGCGGCCTTGTCACGACGGTGGAGGATCTGGCCCGCTTCGACGCGGCCTTCCGGGCCGGCCGCGGGCCGTTGACCGCGACGGTGAAGGCCCTGTTCGTCGAGCCCGGCCGTCTGACCGACGGCTCGGTCGCCGTCCTGCCCGAATTTGGAACGCCGTACGGCGCCGGGGTCGGGCTGGAAGACCGCGACGGCGTCGTGTGGCTCAGCCATGACGGCGGCTCGGAGGGCTTCCGCGCGGAATACGTCCGGCAGGCGGAAACGGCGGTCGGGGCGATCGTGCTGTGCAACCGCACCGACGTGAATCCGGGCGCGATCGCCGAAGCGCTTCTGGGTGTCCCCGCGACGGCGCCCTCGCCGCCCGCTCCATCAGCACCGCGTCCGGCGCCGGAGCCGGCGTCCGAGTCCGCGCGCGCCGGCCTGGTCGGGCGCTGGACCTCGGCGGAGACCGGCATCGACTATGACATCCGCCCGGCCGAGGACGGGGTCCGGGTCACGATCCGCTCTCCCCTGTCGCCAGAGCCGATCACCGAGGACTGGGGCGGATTGAGAGCGGGCGCCGACGGCGAGGTGGTCACCGGGCCGCTGCGCCTGAAGGCGGACGGAGACAGGCTGACGGTCAGCTTCGGACGACGGGTCGAGGCTCTCGTCTTTCGCCGGACGGCCTCCTAGCGCGCCATCGCGGCCTCGGTGTCCGCCGCACGGCCGTCGCCCGCCGGGACCGGGAGGTTCAACAGCCGGGCCAACAGGGGCTGGACGTCGACACTGTCCATCTCGGGCAGGCGGACGCCCTGCGCCAGGTCAGGTCCATGGGCGATGAACAGGGCGCGCATCTCGGGCGCCTGGTTGTCGAAGCCGTGCGCCCCGCCGCGAATCCGGGCCGGATCGACCCGCGCACGCGTGCCGATGATCCAGCCCGTCTCGGCCAGGCAGACAATCGCCGGGATGCGGGGGTTGGTTCCGTAGACCAGCCGGGCCGGGATCTCGCCCTTGCGCCAGCATTCCACGTGCGGCGAGGCGCCCAGAAGGGCGGCTTCGACCTCAGCCTCGCGGCCCGCGACGGGATCCAGGGTCGCCACAGGCCCGTGGCCCATGACGTTGAAGGCGGCGGCGTCGACCTTGTCGTCGAGGAAGACCACCCGTTCGCCCGAGATCGGCGCCATGCCGTGATCGGCCACGATGACCAGATCCGCCTCGATCCCCTGCTTCTCCAGCCCGTCCACCAGCGCCTTTATGGCGGCGTCGATATCGGCCAGCACCGCATTGGTCTCCGGGGCGTCGGGGCCGTACTCGTGCCCGGCGGTGTCCAGCACGTTGAAATAGAGGGTGGCCAGCTGCGGCCGCTCCGCTTCGGGCAGGCCGAGCCAGGCCAGCAGGATGTTGACCCGCGCCAGCGACGGCACCGTCTGCTCGAACGGCAGCCAGTAGGTCGGCCGCACGCCCCGGATCGGCGCCTCGGAACCCGGCCAGAACAGGGTGGCGGTGCGAAGGCCGGCGTTCTCGGCCGTCACCCAGATCGGCTCGGCGGCGTCGTACCAGACCCGGTCCATGACCTCCGCCCGGGCGCCCAGCGAGAAGCGCCGCCCCGGCAGGTTTGGATCGGTCATCGTGTTGTAGACGACGCCGTGGTGGTCCGGGTGCAGGCCGGTCGCCAGCGTATAGAAGTTCGGGAAGGTCACGCTGGGCCATGACGGGCGCATGCCGCCCTCGGCCTGGACGCCCTCAACCGCCAGTCGTGACAGGGTCGGGGTCAGGCCCCGCTCCAGATAGTCGGCGCGGAACCCGTCGATGCCGACCAGGATGACGGGCCGATAGGGCGCCTGCGCCGGAGCCGGGGCCTGGGCGTGCACCGGCAGACCGGCCGCCAGCGCGGCCGCGAGGGCGAGCAGGAACAGGGGACGCAAGACCATACTGGAGCTCCGCGGAAGGGACGGAGATTGCCTAAGCTTAATCTGCGACAGCACCACAACGCCTTGCCTCGGGCGGTCCACGCGGCCAAGCTCCCTTCCATGAACGCTGTGATTGAAACCCGTGGGCTGACCAAGACCTACGGATCCGTGCGCGCCCTCGACGGGCTGGACCTGACCATCCCGAAGGGCGGGGTCTATGGCGTGCTGGGGCCCAACGGCGCCGGCAAGTCGACCCTGTTCCGCATCCTTCTGGGCCTGATCCGCGCGACGGACGGCACGGCCAGCGTGATGGGCGGCGGCGTCGGCGACGTGGGCGCCATGCGCCGCATGGGCTCGATGATCGAGACCCCGCGCTTCCCGCCCTTCATGACCGCCCGCCAGGTCCTGCGCTGGCTGGCGCTGGAGCACGGCGTCGGCGGCGAGACCGATATTCCCTACTGGCTCGAGCGCGTCGGCCTGACCCAGGCGGCGGACCGCAAGGTGCGCGGCTTCTCGGTCGGCATGATGCAACGTCTCGGCGTCGCTGCGGCGCTCATGAGCCGCCCCGAGCTGGTCATCCTGGATGAACCGACCAGCGGCATGGACCCGCCCGGCATCCAGGAAATGCGCGCCCTGATCCGCTCGCTGGCGACCGAGGACGGCGTCACCGTCGTCCTGGCCAGCCACCAGCTGCTCGAGGTCCAGCGCGTCTGCGACCGCGTGGCGATCCTGAACAAGGGCAAGCTGGTCCGCGAAGGCGCGGTCGGCGAACTGACCGCCATCGGCGAACGCCTGCGGCTGGTCGGCACGCCGATCGAGAAGGTTCTGGGCGCGCTCAGCGTCACGGCGACCCGCGACGGCGACGCCGTCCTGGCCGACATCAAGCGCAGCGAGGGTCCGGCCCTGATCCGCGCCCTGGTCGAACAGGGCGTCGACATCCACGAGGCGCGCTGGGTCGGCACCGATCTGGAAGCCATCTTCTTCACCGAGACGGGCTCCGTGCAGACCCCGGAGGCCGATCATGCTGGCTGACGCCATTCGCGCGGAGAATTTCCGCCTTCTGAAGAACCGCACCACCCTGCTGTGGAGCACGGTCTTCGTGCCGGTCATGGGCCTCATCTTCGGCGCCGTCGGCATCTTCGTGATGAAGGCCAGCGAGGCCAAGATCACGTCCGACACCAAGATGCCGCCGCAGGTGCTGGAGCTGATGTCCTCCACCCCGATCAATGTGGTCGAGTCCATCGCGGAGAACGCCGGCAAGCTGGATAACCCGGCCCTGCTGCTGTTCGTCCTGATCGGCGCGGCGACGATCTACGCCGGCGACTACCGCTGGGAGACCTGGCGGCTGATCAGCGCCCGCAACAGCCGCGCCAACCTGCTGCTGGGCAAGCTGGCCGTGACGGCCATGCTGGCCCTGGCGGCCATGGGCCTGATGCTGGTCGGCGGGCTCTTCGAGACCCTGATCCGCGCCAGCGTCTTCACCCGTCCACTCACCTTCGGCCTCACCGGTGAACTGTTCGGCCAGTTCCTGTCCGGCTTCGGCCTCAGCTGGCTGCGCATCGTTCAGTTCACGATGATGGGCATGCTGGCCGCCGTGGTCACGCGCTCGCTGCTGGTCGCCCTGTTCGTGCCGCTGGTGGTGGGGGTCGCCCAGTTCTTTACGCCCCAGATCCTGGCCCCCATGGGCGTGATGCCCGACGCCTGGCTGTCGGTCCTGCTGAACCCGGGCGCCGCCATGGACGCCCTGAAGCTGGTCGTGATCCAGCCCGAAGGCGCACCGCCCCTGCCCGACGGCATGCTGCTGAAGTCGGTGCTGAGCATGACCCTGTGGACCCTGGTCCCGCTGGCCGGCGCCCTGGCCTGGTTCAACCGGCAGGACCTGTCCAAGGAGTAGCGGTCAGAACCGCTTCTCCATCCACACATCGGCCCGGGCATAGGGACTGGGCCGAGGCGGCAGGTCGGTGAAGCCGAAGCGGCGATACAGGGCGATGGCGTGGGTCTGGGTCCGGCTGGTCTCCAGGTACAGGCGCGGCGCGCCGGCGGCCCGTGCCGCCGCCTCGCAGGCTTCCAGCAACAGCCACCCGAGGCTCAGCCCTCGCGCCTCCTCGATCACGCCCATCTTGCCGACCTCGAAGCCGCCGTCGTCCATCGCCATCACCGAACAGCAGCCGACCGGCCGCCCATCCCGCTCAGCGATGAAGATGTGGCCGCCCTTGTTCAGGATCGCCCCCTGGGGATCGCCGAGCACAAGCTCATCCTTGGCCTCCAGCACATAGCCCGCCGCGCGCAGCCAATCCTCATTGAGGGACCGCCACGCCTCCGCATGGTCGGGGCGGAAGGTCTCGATGGTGATCACGGCGTCGGCTGTCGGCATGGCGGTCTCCCTGCCTTCCATCTGGGAAGCGGGAGCGGACGGGAAAAGCCCCCTTTCCCTACAAGCGCGACAGTTTGGGGGCGCGACAGTTTGGCGGCGTGTCAGCCGGCCTCGGCCGGGAGGGGCCAGCCTTCCCGCGCCCGGGCCGTGGCCGCGGACAGGTCGAGGGCGACCCCGCCCGCCGCCGCACAGGCTTCGGTCAGGTCGGCCGTCACCGCGAAGGTCGCCGGATCCCGCAGGATGGCGGCCAGTTCGCGCGGCCAGTCCACGGCGCGGCCTTCCGTATGCAGCCCTCCAGTCGGCACGAAGGCCTTCGGCGCCGCGGTCTCCGCCTCCGGCCTCGCCCGGACGCAGGCGAAGGCCTCGAACCGCCGCCGCGCCAGACCGGTCAGATGCAGCCGCCGCCGCTCGGCGACCGGATAGGCGTACTCGGCCCCCATCCGCACCAGACAGCCGCCGCCCAGCGTGGCCCGGCGCCGGTACAGGTCGGCGCGGATATGCTGGTCCGACGGCCAGCTTCCATCCGCCTCGGGGCGGACATGGCGGATGCAGGGATTGTATTCGGGCAGGGCGTCCGCAGCCCATGAGGCCGAGAAGGTCTGCGACCCGCCGGTCAGGACCCGGTCCAGCCCGTCGGCCGCCGCGCCGGCCAGGGCGAAGGGCGCGATCGGCGCCGCCGCCGCATAGGCCCACCACGGCGCGTCCGGGACCTCGCGGGTTTCCAGCCGGATCACGGTCGCGGCGGGGAAGCAGGCCGGCTCCAGACGCGCCGAACAGATCAGATCGCCCGCCGTCATCGCGTCCTGAAGCTCGACCGCGCGCCCGTCCGACAGATCGGCGCGATAGGCCTGGCCCTTGCGGACGTGATCGAGCACCCGGCGCGCGTCGGGGCGGTCGTACTGAAGGCTCTGCACCGGATAGCAGCCGGCCAGGCCCAGCACGGCCGCCAGGGCGACAAGACGGTTCCGCATCCGGGCTCTCCTTACGTGTCCGCCCAGCCTGCCAGAGCCCCGCCCCGGTCCAAACGGTCGGCGGCGCGAGGTCAGGTTCCGTCAGGTTGGGCGGTCAGCCGGGCCTCCAGCGCCGCCAGGTCCGGAACGAACCACACCCGGCGGCCGGCGTTGGACTCGCGCACGAAGTCGCGCAGGGCGTCGCTGGCCTCGACCTCGGCCGAGATGTCGCCGACGATCGCCAGCCGGACCTGATAGGTGACGAATTTCTGGATCACCGCCCCGGCCAGGCCCGTACGCAGACGCAGGAAGTCCTCGCCCAGCCGCGCCGTCGGCAAGACCAGCCAGTCCACTTCAAAGCCCCACAGCCCGCCGATCAGGTCCAGCGCGTCGGCCTCGCGGGTGACGCGCGGTCCGGCGGCGTCGCACAGGAAGACCGTGCGGCCGCCCAGCGTTGTCATTTCGTCGGCCATGCCGAACTCCGTCCAAGAAAAAAGGCGGCCGGTTCGCACCGGCCGCCTTCTTCAGTGCCCCAACGAGGAAGCTTACGCTTCGTCGTCGCCCTCGATTTCATAGACCGGACCCGAGTCCAGGCCCTTGGCGTCCACGTCGCGATCAACGAACTCGATCACGGCCATGGCGGCGTTGTCGCCGTGGCGATAGCCGGCCTTCATGATGCGGATGTAGCCGCCGTTGCGTTCGGCGTAGCGCGGGCCGATCGTCTCGAACAGCTTGCCGACCTGCGGCACGTCACGAACCTGGCTGATCGCCTGACGGCGAGCGTGCAGGTCGCCCTTCTTGGCGAGCGTGACCAGCTTCTCGACGAAGGGACGCAGTTCCTTCGCCTTGGGCAGGGTCGTCGTGATCTGCTCGTGCTTGATCAGCGACGCAGCCATGTTGGCGAACATCGCGGTGCGGTGGCTGGCCGTGCGGCCGAGCTTGCGATAGGCGGCGCCGTGGCGCATCGGGGTCTCTCCTACTCAACCCTGGTTTCCACGATACCGCGTGGACCTGGGGCTCTATCATTCTAACCGCTCCGCGATCCCGAAAGGGTCATGGGCGGAGGGTTGAAACTAGATCTGGTCGTCGAACTTCTTGGCCAGGTCTTCGATGTTTTCGGGCGGCCAGTTCGGCACATCCATGCCGAGCGACAGGCCCATCGTCGCGAGAACTTCCTTGATCTCGTTCAGCGACTTGCGGCCGAAGTTCGGGGTGCGAAGCATTTCGCCCTCGGTCTTCTGGATCAGGTCGCCGATGTAGACGATGTTGTCGTTCTTCAGGCAGTTGGCCGAGCGGACCGACAGCTCCAGCTCGTCGACCTTCTTCAGCAGGGCCGGGTTGAACGGCAGATCGGGCTTGCCGTCCGTCGCTTCCACAGCCTTCTTCGGCTCGTCGAAGGTGATGAAGATCTGCAGCTGGTCCTGCAGGATGCGCGAGGCGTAGGCCACCGCGTCAACCGGCGAGACGGCGCCGTTGGTTTCGACTTCCAGCACCAGCTTATCGTAGTCCAGCGACTGGCCCTGACGGGTCGGCTCGACGCGATAGGCGACGCGCTTGACCGGCGAGTACAGGGCGTCGACGGCGATCAGGCCGATCGGGGCGTCTTCCGGACGGTTGAACTCCGAAGCGACATAGCCCTTGCCGTTCTGGACGGTCAGTTCCATGCGCACCGAAGCGCCGTCATCCAGGGTGCAGATGACGTGATCCGGGTTCAGCACCTCGATGTCCGCGGGGACGTCGATCTGGCCGGCCGTGACGACGCCGGGGCCCGTGGCGCGCAGGGTCATGCGCTTGGGGCCTTCGGCGTGCATGCGCAGCGCCAGTTGCTTGATGTTCAGCACGATGTCGACGACGTCTTCCCGCACGCCTTCCAGCGACGAGAATTCGTGGACGACGCCGTCGATTTGGATCGCGGTCACGGCGGCGCCTTGCAGCGACGACAGGAGAACGCGGCGCAGGGCGTTGCCGAGCGTCACGCCGAAACCGCGTTCCAGGGGCTCAGCGACCAGGCGCGCCTTGCGCTGGGGGTCGGAGCTCGCCTCGATCTGCGGCTTCTCGGGACGGATCAGCTCTTGCCAGTTTCGTTCGATCATGGGTGTCCCTCGGTACGGAGTTCGCCGGCCCCTCGCTCCTCGTCAGGGGCGCCAGGACCGGCGGAGATATAGTCGGCTACGGTACGCTTAGACGCGGCGGCGCTTGGGCGGACGGCAACCGTTGTGCGGCATCGGCGTGACGTCGCGGATGGTCGTGATGGTCATGCCGGCGGCCTGCAGGGCGCGCAGCGCGGATTCACGGCCGGAACCGGGACCCGAGACGTTGACTTCCAGCGTCTTCACGCCGTGTTCGCTGGCCTTCTTGGCCGCGTCTTCAGCAGCCATCTGGGCCGCGTACGGGGTCGACTTACGCGAACCCTTGAAGCCCATGTGACCGGCCGACGACCAGGAAATCGCGTTTCCCTGCGCGTCGGTGATGGTCACCATCGTGTTGTTGAAGCTGGCGTTCACGTGGGCGACGCCCGACGTGATGTTCTTGCGCTCGCGCTTCTTTACGCGACCCGGTTCCTTGGCCATCGTTATCTCTTACTTCTTCTTGCCGGCGATCGGCTTGGCGGGACCCTTGCGGGTGCGGGCGTTCGTGTGGGTGCGCTGGCCGCGGACCGGCAGGCCCTTACGGTGACGCAGGCCGCGGTAGCAGGCCAGATCCATCAGACGCTTGATGTTCATCGACGTCTCGCGGCGCAGGTCGCCCTCGACAGTGTGATCACGGTCGATGGTTTCGCGGATCTGCAGCACTTCGGCGTCGGTCAGTTGATTGACGCGACGGGCGGCTTCGATGCCGACCTTACCGGTGATGTCCTTGGCGGCGGCCGGGCCGATGCCATGGATGTACTGCAGCGCGATTTCGACGCGCTTGTTGGTCGGGATGTTGACGCCAGCGATACGGGCCACGAAGCTCTCCAGATACGCGTGTGCGGACGCAATAAACGCTCCGGTCAACAGACCAGGAGCGTGACGCGCCCTTCGCGGAAGCGGGCCTTATACAGGGGATTCAGCTTCCGTCAACGGGTTGGTTGCGCCTCGGCCTGCGGCGGGGGCGTGAAAAAGATGACGATATCCTCGCGGTGGGACGACTTCACCCGCCCGTTCACGGTCGGAGGCTGCCGCCGCATCAGCCGGACCGCCTGCAGGGCCGCCATGCCGAATCCCTGCCCGCCGGGGCTCTCCGAGCGCACCCGGCAGCGTTCGATGCGGGTGCTGGCGTAGGTCACGCAGTTCAGCACGACCCGGCCCGACAGCCTGCGGTAGGCGGCGTCGCGCGGATAGTGGGCGTCGCGCTCGGCCGCGGTCAGGGTGCGCACCCAGCGCGAGGGGCTGTCGCCCGCGCCCGCGGCGTCCCCCGAACCGGTTCCGGAGCCGGCTCCCACGCCGCCGCCCTCGCCCGCCTGGGCCCCCGCCGCGCCCTGCAGCGCGCCCGACGGGGCGGCCTCAGGCTGAATCGCGGCCTCGAGGCCCGGGTTCAGGGGCGGGATCAGGGTCTGGGGCGCCGGCTCTATCGGCGCGGTCAGGCTGTCCGGCTCGGGCGTGGAGTCGCGCGGGACATGGACGGAGGACGGCGTGGCCTGGCGGGCCGAGGCCTCGGTCGTCTGCGTGGCGGCGTCCGGCTGGCCGCCGCCTCCGCCGGGGAACAGCATCACCTCGATGGCCGGGATCTCGGGTGGGAACACCCCGGCCCGCTCCAGCGCCAGCCAGAGGAAGGCCAACAGGTGCAGGATGAGGACGATCAGAAAGGCGGTGTAGCGCGAGCCGCGCGACGTCCTGGGCGGCTGGTGATCGATCACGAGCATGGCGGCGCCCCTCTCCCGTTCCGGCTCCCACCGGCACTATCCGCCAGTTTTGCGTGCGGGCAACCCCCTTCGCCGAACCGCAGTCTTCCGACAGCCCGGCCTCAGGGCCAGATCACCCCGATGGTGATGCGTCCCCCGGCGACGGGCTGGCCCGAGGCGGCGCGGGCCGGGCGAATGCGGAAGCGGCTCTCGGCGATGCGGACCGCCACGGCGCCGAACCCCTGCCCCGCCGGCCGCTCATCGACCACGCGGCAGCCCTCCACCCGCTCGTCAAGGCGGATCACGCAGGTGACGGTGACGTCGACCCCGCGCGCCCGGCGGCGCAGTTCGCGCGGGGTGTCCTCGAAGATCTCGCGCGCGCTGGCGCCCTTCAGGATGATCGGGCCGACGCCTGAGCCGGGCCCGTCCCCGGCGCCGACGCCCGTCCCTGCGCCCGTCCCCTGCCCGCCCTGCCCCATGCCCGGCTCGGCCGAGGCGATCGGGGCCACGCCGACCGTCAGGGCCGGCTCGGGCGCCGGCGTGACCGGCGCGGGCAGTTCGGGTGGGACTTCAGGCGGGCGCGGCGTGACGTGGACACGCGACGGCGCGGCGGGCGCTCCTCCCCCCTGGCTGCGCACCGGCTGTTCCGGAGGCGGCGGCGGAGGGGGCGGCGGAACCGTCGGGCGGAACAGGATGACGTTCAGCGGCGGCGTGGGCAGGACCAACGGCCCCGTCGGCCCGCCCCGGCCAATGAGAACGGCCACGACCAGATGCGCCGCAAGAATGCTCGCGGCGATGCCGGCGTTGCGGACCCGGCGGTCCTTCAGGATCGGATGTCCCATCTTCACCGGCGTTCTATGCCACATGGCATATGAACGCGCGCTGTCACCGAAAGGCCGATTGGGTCAGTAGATATCGGTCCTGCGGATCCGCATCCAGCCGCTCCAGTCCGCCTGCGTGTTGGTCCAACCGAATTCCCCGCATTGCCCGCTCAACACGCCGAACCGAGCTGTCCATGGTCCTGGGGGCGATCGATCCAGTTCGAAGCCGGCCAAGAGCACATCGAAGGAGAGCTCCTCCTGCGGCAGCAGCCGGTGTTCCCCTTCAAGCGGAGGAACGAGGTAGCCCTCATCCGCCTCGTCCACACTCAGACCGCCGCGCCTCAGTTGTTCGAGATGATGGTTCGACGTGGGCCGGTCAACGTCACGGGAGATGCAACGCGGCTGATCGGAAATATTCCTGACGTGGACGCGGAACGTCCGTTCCGATGCGGAAGGCGGCTGGACCTGAACGCTTAGCGCGGCGGCGTAAGGGCTGCCCGTCGCACACCCGGCTGCGCCCGCGAGCGCGGAGACGAGGACGAAAGCGAGGACCGGTCGAAAGGTCATCGCATCAAACGTGATCAGGCCAGGGCGGCGTCGATGGCGGCGGAGACGGCGGCGATGGAGCCCATGCCGTCGACCTCGGTCAGCAGGCCCTTGTCCGCATAGTAGGGCAGCAGGGGCGCCGTGTTGCGGTTGTAGGCGTCCAGGCGGACCTTGAAGCTTTCGGGATTGTCGTCCGGACGGCCCTGGTCGGCGAACCGGGCCGAGACCCGGTCCAGCAGGGCGGCGTCGTCGACCTTCAGGCGGATGACGTGGTCGATCTGCTTGCCCAGCTTGGCCAGCATCTCATCCAGGGCCTCGGCCTGGGCCAGGGTGCGGGGGAAGCCGTCGAAGATGGCTCCGCCGGCGTCCTCGGCGGCCTTCAGCTGGGCCTCGATCAGGGCGATGACCACGGCGTCGGGGACCAGGTCGCCGCGCGACATGATCGCCTGGCAGGTCTGGCCCAGCTCGGAGCCCGAGGCGATCGCCTCGCGCAGCATGTCGCCGGTCGACAGCTGGATCATGCCGCGGGACTCGACCAGGCGCTTGGCCTGCGTGCCCTTGCCCGCCGCCGGCGGTCCGAACAGGATCAGATTCATCGCCGCCCTCCCCGTGCGATCAGACTTACCGGCGCGCGGGCGCGGTCACGCCCTTGCCCCGGCCGCGCAGCTTGGCCTTCTTGATCAGGCCTTCGTACTGGTGCGCCAGCAGTTGCGACTGGATCTGCGCCACGGTGTCCATGGTCACCGAGACCACGATCAGAACCGAGGTGCCGCCGAAATACAGGCCGTTGCCGAAGTTGGCGACGACGATCTCGGGCAGCAGGCAGACGGCGGTGATGTAGGCCGCGCCGATCACCGTCAGACGGGTCAGGACGTAGTCCAGATATTCGGCCGTGCGCTTGCCCGGACGGATGCCCGGCAGGAAGCCGCCGTACTTGCGCAGGTTCTCGGCGGTGTCCTCGGGATTGAAGGTGATCGAGGTGTAGAAGAAGCAGAAGAAGACGATCAGGATCGCGTACAGGGCCGAGAACAGCGGCTGGCCGTGCTGCATCTGCGCGGTGACCAGCGGCAGCCAGTCCATCCACGGCGGCAGGTTGGCGGTCGCGGTCAGCGAGGCGACCGTCGTCGGCAGCATCAGCAGCGACGAGGCGAAGATCGGCGGGATCACGCCCGCGGTGTTGACCTTCAGCGGCAGGAACGAGCGCTCGCCCCCAGCCATCCGGTTGCCTTCCTGGCGCTTCGGATACTGGATCAGCAGGCGGCGCTGGGCGCGCTCCATGAAGACGATGAACATCACCACGGCCACGGCCATGGCGGCGATGAAGATCAGGGCGAACGGCGACATCTGGCCTTGCTGGGCAAGGCCGAACAGGCGGGCGATGGTGCCCGGCAGGACGGCCACGATGCCGGCGAAGATGATCAGCGAGATGCCGTTGCCGACGCCGCGCGCTGTCACCTGCTCGCCCAGCCACATCAGGAACATGGTGCCGGCGGTCAGGCAGGTCGTGGTGGTGATGATGAAGAACAGGCCCGGCTCGTCGATCAGGCCGGCCTGGCCGTTCAGCTGGGTGGCGATGCCGAAGGCCTGCGCCAGCGCCAGCACGACCGTCAGATAGCGGGTGTACTGGTTCAGCTGCTTGCGGCCGCTCTCGCCGCCTTCCTTACGCAGCTTTTCCCAGGGCGGGTACACCGCGCCCATCAGCTGCACGATGATCGAGGCCGAGATGTACGGCATCACGTTCAGCGCGAAGACGGCCATGTTCTGCACGGCGCCGCCGGAGAACATGTTGAACATGTCCAGGATGCCGCGGTTGCCGTCCGGATTCTGGAAGAAGGCCAGGAAGGCCTCGTTGTTGATCCCGGGGATCGGCACGTAGCAGCCGATACGGAACACGACCATGGCCAGCACCGTGAAGAGCAGGCGCTTGTGAAGCTCGGTCGCACGCGCGAACGAGCCCATGTTCATGTTTGCTGCGAGTTGTTCGGCGGCCGAAGCCATAGTGTCACCCCGACTGATCAGAACGCGGCGCATCGGACGACGAGTCCGCGCCTGCGTCCAGATAGGAGAAGGGCGCCCTCGTGGCGAGGGCGCCCCCTAGTCTTTTTACTTCGCAGCCGTGCGCTTGGCGCGGGCCGAGACCTTGTTGGCGTCGCCCTTGGGCGCCTTGGGGGCCGGAGCCTTGCCCTTGGCGGCGTTGCGCTTCTCGACGCGGGCGGCGGCCTTGGCTTCAGCGGCGATGCGCTCCTGCACGACCGAACCGCCGGCGGCTTCGATCGCCTTGACGGCGCCGGCCGAGGCCGACCACACGACCAGGTTCAGCTTGGCCTTGATTTCGCCGGTGCCCAGAACGCGGACGCCGTCCTTGACGCGGCGGATGACGCCGGCGGCGACCAGGGCGTCGCCCTTGATCTCACCCTTGGCGTCCAGCTTGCCGGCGTCGATGGCGTCTTGCAGGCGCCACAGGTTCACTTCGGCCAGCTTCAGCGCGTTCGGATTGTTGAAGCCGCGCTTGGGCATGCGCATGTAGAGCGGCATCTGGCCGCCTTCGAAGCCGCCGATAGCGACGCCCGAACGCGACTTCTGACCCTTGACGCCGCGACCGGCGGTCTTGCCCTTGCCCGAGCCCGGGCCACGGCCGACGCGCATGCGCTTCTTGTGGGCGCCTTCGTTGTCGCGGATTTCGTTCAGTTTCATGTGCCTGATCCTTTCGGGTTCTAGCGCCCGCTCAGGGAGCGGACTCGGCGTTGATGTCTGTATCGCGCCCCGGACAGGTCCGGAACGCAAGGAAGGGCGGCCTATAGCCGCCCTTGCCCTGCCGCCGCAAGCGGCGACTTGTCCCGCCCCCGAAAGGGCGGGAGCAGCTTACTTCTCGACCACGACGACCATGTGCGCGACCTTGGCGATCATGCCACGGACGGACGGGGTGTCTTCCAGCGTGGACTCGCGGCCCACGCGGTTCAGGCCCAGGCCCGACAGGGTGGCGCGCTGGTCCGACTTGCGGCGGATCGGCGAACCGGTCTGGCGGATGGTGACGGTGGCTTTGGATTCGGTCTTGGCCATGTCTATCAGCCCTCGATGGCTTCAGGCGACGAGGCGCCGTCGTTGCGGCGGCCCATCAGGTCGGCGACCTTCTTGCCACGCTTCGAAGCGACCTGACGCGGCGACGACTGGACCTTGAGGGCCTCGAAAGTCGCACGGATCATGTTGTAGGGGTTCGACGAACCGGTCGACTTGCCCACGACGTCCTGGACGCCGAGGGTTTCGAGCACGGCGCGCATCGGACCGCCCGCGATGACGCCCGTTCCCGGAGGAGCGGCGCGCATCATGATCTTGCCGGCGCCCCAACGGCCGTTGCCGTCGTGGTGCAGGGTGCGGTTCTCGCGCAGCGGAACCTTGATCATGGTCTTCTTGGCTTCTTCGGTCGCCTTGCGGATGGCTTCCGGCACTTCGCGCGCCTTGCCGTGACCGAAGCCGACGCGGCCCTTGCCGTCACCGACGACCATGAGGGCGGCGAAGCTGAAGCGACGGCCGCCTTTCACGGTGGCGGCGACGCGGTTGATGTGCACCAGCTTCTCGACGATGTCCGAGTCCGGACCGTCGACAGCGGGAGCGTTGCGGTTGTCACGACGGTTGCGGTCGTTGCCGCCGCCGCCGCGTTGGGGTTGTTGCGCCATCTGTCGCGTCCCTTAGAAGTTCAGGCCGGCTTCACGCGCGGCTTCCGCCAGCGCCTTCACCCGTCCGTGATAGATGTAACCGCCGCGATCGAAGACGACGTCGGTGACGCCCTTCTCCTTGGCGCGCTCGGCGATCAGCTTGCCGATGGCGGCGGCCGCGGCGACGTCCGAGCCCTTGCTGCCCTTGCCGCCTTCCAGCGACGAGGCGGCGGCCACCGTGACGCCCTGGACGTCGTCGATGATCTGGGCCGAGATGTTCTTGTCCGAACGGGAGACCGACAGGCGCAGGCGACCGTTGGCGACAGCCTTCAGGCGGCGACGGTTGCGCTCCGAGCGGCGCTTGGCTTTTTGTTGAAGAGAGAGAGCCATGACTTACTTCTTCTTGCCTTCCTTGCGCCGGACGGTTTCGCCCTGGTAGCGCACGCCCTTGCCCTTGTAGGGCTCCGGCGGACGAAGCTTGCGGATGACGGCGGCGATCTGACCGACGGCTTGCTTGTCCGCGCCCGAGATCTTGATCTCGGTCTGCTTCGGAACAGCGAAGCTGACGCCGGCCGGCGGATCGATGTCGACGTCGTGCGAGAAGCCGAGCTGCAGCGACAGCTGGTTGCCCTTCATCGCCGCACGATAGCCGACGCCGACCAGTTCCAGCGTCTTGTCGAAGCCGGTGGTGACGCCGACGACCATGTTGTCGACCAGCGTGCGCGACAGACCCCACATCGCGCGGGCGCGTTGGGTGTCAGCCCGCGGGGTCAGCGACAGCTCGTCGCCTTCCTGCTTGACTTCGATCTCTTCAGCGACGGTCCAGGTGCGTTCGCCCTTGGGCCCCTTCACCGAGACGGTCTGACCGTCGAGGGCGACAGTGACGCCCTTCGGGATCGCGATGGTTTTCTTGCCGATACGGGACATCTTAATAGACCCTGCAGAGGACTTCGCCGCCGACGTTCGCGTCGCGGGCGGCAGCGTCCGACATGACGCCCTTGGACGTCGAGAGGATCGAAATGCCGAGGCCGTTCTTGATCGGCTTCAGATCGCTGATGGCCGAATAGACGCGACGGCCGGGCTTCGACACGCGGGCGATCTCGGCGATCACCGGCTGGCCGTCGAAGTACTTCAGCTCGATCTCGAACTGCGGGAACTCACCCGGGTTTTGCACCAGGTTGTAGCCGCGGATGTAGCCTTCGTCCTGCAGCACGTCGAGGACGCGCTGGCGCAGGCGGGAAGCCGGGGTCAGCACCTTCGAACGCTTGCGGGTCGCGGCGTTCTTGATGCGGGCGATCATGTCGCTCAGGGGATCGTTGATCATCATGACTTTATGCTCCCCTTACCAGCTCGACTTCGTCAGGCCGGGGATCTGACCCAGGTTGCCCAGCTCACGCAGGGCGATCCGGCTCATCTTCAGCTTGCGATAGTAGGCGCGCGGACGACCCGTCACCTCACAGCGGTTGCGGATACGGTTCGGCGCGGAGTTGCGCGGCAGTTCCGCCAGCTTCAGGCGCGCTTCGAAGCGCTCCTCGAGCGGGAGGGACTCGTTGTTCGCGGTCGCCTTCAGGGCGGCGCGCTTGTCGGCGTACTTCGCGACGAGGGCCTTGACCTTCTCGTTACGGTTTACAGCGGACTTCTTAGCCATTGTCTGTTTCCCTTCCCGCTCAGTTCACGAACGGGAACTTGAACTCGGTGAGGAGAGCCTTGGCTTCCTCATCGGTCTTGGCCGTGGTGCAGACGATGATGTCCATGCCCCACATCTGATCAATCTGGTCGTAGTTGATCTCCGGGAACACGATGTGCTCCTTCAGACCCGTGGCGTAGTTGCCGCGACCGTCGAACGAGGTGCCCTTCAGGCCCCGGAAATCCTTCACGCGCGGCAGCGCGATCGTGATGAACCGGTCCAGGAACTCGTACATCTGGTCGCCGCGCAGGGTGACCTTGCCGCCGACAACCATGCCTTCGCGCAGCTTGAAGCCGGCGATGGAGTTGCGGGCCTTGGTCGGCACGGCCTTCTGGCCGGCGATCTGCGTCAGATCCTTGAGGGCGGCGGTCGCCTTCTTGGAGTCGGCCACGGCTTCACCGATGCCCATGTTCAGGACGATCTTGTCCAGCTTGGGGATCTGCATCTCGTTGGTGTAGCCGAACTTGGTCTTCAGCTCGCCGCGGATGCGCGAAACGTACTCGCCCTTGAGGCGCGGAGTGTATTTGGTGTCGGCCATCAGATGACGTCTCCCGTCGTCTTGGCGAAGCGAACCTTCTTGTCGCCTTCAACCTTGAAGCCGACGCGGGTCGCCTTGCCGTTGGCGTCGGCGATCGCGACGTTCGACAGGTGAAGCGACGCTTCCTTGTTCTTGATGCCGCCCTGCGGGTCACCCTGGGTCGGACGCGTGTGGCGCTGAACCATGTTGATGCCCTGAACCAGGACGCGGTTTTCGGTCGGAAGGACCTTGAGGACCTGGCCGGTGCGGCCCTTGTCCTTGCCGGTCAGGACGACGACGTTGTCGCCCTTTTTGATCTTGGCGGCCATGTTACAGGACCTCCGGAGCCAGCGAGATGATCTTCATGTGGTTCTTGGCGCGCAGTTCGCGGGGAACCGGGCCGAAGATCCGCGTGCCGACAGGCTCGTTCTGCTTGTTGACGATGACGGCGGCCGACTTGTCGAAACGGATGACAGAGCCGTCCTTGCGCATGATGTCCTTGGCGGTGCGCACGACGATGGCGCGAACGACGTCGCCCTTCTTCACGCGGCCGCGCGGAATCGCTTCCTTCACCGAGGCGACAATGGTGTCGCCCACCGAGGCGTAGCGGCGCTTGGAGCCGCCCAACACCTTGATGCACATGACCCGGCGAGCGCCCGAATTGTCGGCCACCTCCAGGTTAGTTTGCATCTGGATCATAGGATCCGATCCTTCTCTTTACGAAGCCGAGGCGGCCGAGGCGTCCGACAGGACTTCCCAGCGCTTCAGCTTGGACTTCGGGGCGCACTCAACGATGCGGGCCAGGTCACCGACCTTGAGGGCGTTCGCTTCGTCGTGGGCGTGGTACTTTTTGGAGAGACGGACAGTCTTCTTCAGGACCGGGTGCAGCAGGGTGCGCTCGACCTTGACGATGACAGTTTTGTCGCCCTTGTCAGAGACGACCACGCCTTCGAGAATTCGCTTCGGCATATTCGTTCCTTACGCGTTCACGCGCTTCTCGCGCAGAAGCGTCGAGATGCGGGCGATGTCTTTGCGCACTTCACCAACGCGGTGAGTCTTTTCCATTTGGCCGGTGGCGGCCTGGAAACGCAGGTTGAACTGTTCCTTCTTGAGCTTCAGCAGCTCGTCGGACAGCTGGTCGGCGGTTTGCGACCGGAGATCGGCGATCTTGGCCATCAGGCAGCAGCCTCCACATGGGCGACGCCGGCGTCGAGGCGGGTAACCACCTTGGTGCGGACCGGCAGCTTGGCGGCGCCGAGGCGCAGCGCTTCGCGAGCGATGTCGTCCGGCACGCCGTCGATTTCGAACAGGATACGGCCCGGGTGGCAGCGCGCGGCCCAGTGGTCCACGGCGCCCTTGCCCTTGCCCATCCGGACTTCGGCCGGCTTGCCCGTGACGGGCAGGTCGGGGAAGACGCGGATCCAGACGCGGCCCTGACGCTTCATCTGGCGGGTGATCGCGCGGCGGGCCGCCTCGATCTGACGCGCGGTGATGCGTTCCGGCTCGACCGTCTTCAGGCCGTACGAGCCGAAGTTCAGCGAGAAGCCGCCTTTGGCCGAACCGTGGATCCGGCCCTTGAAGGCCTTCCGGTACTTGGTTTTCTTCGGTTGCAGCATGACTTAGTTCTCACGTCCCCGGTCACGGCGCGGACCGCGATCCCCACGGGGACCGCCGCGTTCGCGGCCTTCATTCGACGACGGACCCGAGGCTTCCTGGGCCCAACGCTTGTCCTGGGCCATCGGGTCGTGCTCGAGCACTTCACCCTTAAAGACCCAGACCTTCACGCCGATGATGCCGTACGTCGTCTTGGCTTGGATGAAGCCGTAGTCGATGTCGGCGCGCAGGGTGTGAAGCGGCACGCGACCTTCGCGGTACCATTCCATCCGAGCGATTTCAGCGCCGCCGAGGCGGCCCGAAACGTTGATGCGGACGCCCTTGGCGCCGAGGCGCATGGCCGACTGCATCGCCCGCTTCATGGCGCGGCGGAACGCGATACGGCGTTCCAGCTGCTGCGCGATGTTCTCGGCGATCAGCTGCGCGTCGGTTTCCGGCTTGCGGACTTCGACGATGTTCAGGTGAACTTCGCCTTCAGTGCGGGCCGAGATGTCCTTGCGGAGCTTCTCGATGTCGGCGCCCTTCTTGCCGATCACGACACCCGGACGGGCGGCGTAGATCGTCACGCGGCACTTCTTGTGCGGGCGCTCGATGATGATGCGCGACACGCCGGCGGCTTGCAGGCGTTCCTTGAGCCACGTGCGCAGCGCCAGGTCCTGGTGCAGCAGGCGGGCGTAGTTCGCACCATCGGCGAACCAGCGGCTGTCCCACGTGCGGTTCACGCCGAGGCGGAAACCGATCGGATTGATTTTCTGACCCATCAGGCGGCCTCGCCGGCTTCACGGACCACGATCGTGATCTCGCTGAACGGTTTCAGGATGCGCGACGAGCGACCACGAGCGCGGCTCGCGAAACGCTTCATCACCAGGTTCTTGCCCACGAAGGCCTCGGCGACGACCAGGTTGTCGATATCGAGGTTGTGGTTGTTCTCGGCGTTCGAGATCGCCGAATACAGGACCTTGCGGACGTCGGTGGCGATGCGCTTACGGCTGAATTCCAGCTCGTTGAGCGCCTTCTGCACCGGCAGGCCGCGGATCGACTGGGCGACCAGGTTCAGCTTTTGCGGGCTGATCCGGACGTTCACCAGCTTGGCGCGGGCTTCCGTGAGGGCGACCCGGCGGGGGTTTTTGGTCTGGGCCATCAGTTACTTCCTTTTGGCCTTCTTGTCCGCCGCGTGACCCGGGAAGTTCCGGGTCGGGGCGAACTCGCCGAACTTCATGCCGACCATCTCTTCAGAGACGATCACCGGCACGTGCTTCTGGCCGTTGTGGACGCCGAACGTCAGACCGACGAACTGCGGCAGGATGGTGGAGCGGCGCGACCAGGTCTTGATCACGTCCTTGCGGCCCGACGTTTGAACGGCGTCGGCCTTCTTGAGCAGATACCCGTCGACAAACGGGCCTTTCCAGGAGGAGCGAGCCATTCTTAGCGAGCCTTCTTAACGTGGCGAGTGCGGATGATGTACTTGTCCGTCGCCTTGTTCTTGCGGGTCCGGGTGCCCTTGGTGTCCTTGCCCCACGGCGTAACCGGGGTGCGACCACCAGAGGTCCGGCCTTCACCACCACCGTGCGGGTGGTCGATCGGGTTCATGGCCACGCCGCGAACGTGCGGACGCCAGCCCATGTGACGCTTGCGGCCGGCCTTGCCGAGGTTCTGGTTCATGTGATCGGGGTTCGAAACCGCGCCCACCGTGGCCATGCAGCCGTCCAGGACCATGCGAAGCTCGCCCGAGCCGAGACGGATCTGGGCGTAGCCCTGATCGCGACCGACCAGCTGGGCGTAGGCGCCGGCCGAACGGGCCAGCTGGGCGCCCTTGCCCGGCTTCATTTCGACGTTGTGAATGATCGTGCCGACCGGGATCGAGCGCAGCGGCATCGCGTTGCCCGGCTTCACGTCGACCTTTTCACCGGCGACCACCGAGTCACCCGCCTTCAGGCGTTGCGGCGCGATGATGTAGGCCTTTTCGCCGTCCTCATAGACGATGAGGGCGATGAAGGCGGTCCGGTTCGGATCGTATTCCAGGCGTTCGACGGTCGCCGTGGCGAACTTGCGACGCTTGAAGTCGATCTTGCGGTACAGCGTCTTGGCGCCGCCGCCGCGGAAGCGGACGGCGATACGACCGCCCTGACCGCGTCCGCCCGACTTGGTCAGGCCTTCGGTCAGCGACTTCTCGGGACGGCCCTTGTGGAGCTCCGAGCGGTCGATCAGCACCAGGGCGCGACGGCCCGGCGAAGTCGGATTGTAGGTTTTCAAGGCCATCTGGATCAGAGCCCCGTGGTGACGTCGATCGACTGGCCTTCAGCCAGCGTCACGATCGCTTTTTTGATGTCGACCCGACGGCCCATGATGCCGCGGAAACGCTTGGTCTTGCCCTTTTGAACCAGGGTGTTGACCTTCAGCACGTTGACCTTGAACAGGGCTTCGACCGCAGCGGCGATCTCGTCCTTGGAGGCGTTGTCCGCGACGCGGAAGACGACCTTGTTCTGTTCCGACAGGATCGTGGCCTTCTCGGTGATCACCGGAGCCAGGATGGTGTCGTAGTGACGCGCGGTGGGTTGAGCGCCGGCCATTACGCGGCTCCCTTCACAGCTTGAGCCTGCTCGCTGCGCGAGGGCTTGTAGTCGGCATAGGTGGCCTCGATGGCTTCGACAGCCGCCTTGGTCAGCACCAGTTTGTCAGCCCGCAGGATGTCGTAGACGTTCAGGCCGGCGTTCGGCAGCACGTTCACCATCGGGATGTTGCGAGCGGCCAGACCGAAGTTGGCGTCAACTTCCGGACCGGCGATGATCAGGGCCTTGGCCCAGCCCAGCTTGCCGATGGTTTCGCGCAGACCGGCGGTCTTGGCGTCCTTCAGGGCGATGCTGTCGACGACGACCAGGTCGCCGGCCTTGGCCTTCGACGAGAGCGCGTGACGCAGGGCCAGGGCGCGGACCTTCTTCGGCAGCGAGAAGCCGTGGTCGCGAACGACCGGACCGAAGGCGCGCGAGCCGCCGACGAACTGCGGGGCACGGCGCGAACCGTGACGAGCGCCGCCGGTGCCCTTCTGCTTGTACATCTTCTTGCCCGTACGAGAGTTCTCGTTGCGGGTTTGAACCTTGTGGGTGCCGGCGCGGCGCTTGGCCAGCTGCCAGTTGACGTAGCGGGCCAGCAGGTCGCCGCGGATGTCCGAGATGCCGAAGACGACATCCGACAGTTCCACGTCGCCGGCAGCCTTACCGTCGAGTTTGATGACCGAGAGTTTCATTACGCTTCACCGCCTTCGGTGGACTCGGCGGCCGGGGCTTCCTCAGCCGGCGTTTCAGCCGGTTGAGCCGCAGCGGCGGCCTTGTTCGACTTCACGCCGCCGGGGAACGGGGCGTCGGCCGGGCGGGCCTTCTTGACGGCGTCACGGATCTTGACCCACGTGCCTTCGTGACCGGGGACAGCGCCCTTGATCAGGATCAGGCCGCGTTCCGCGTCAACGCGGAAGACGGTCAGGTTCTGGGTGGTGACGACTTCCTGGCCGAGGTGGCCGGCCATCTTCTTGCCCGGGAACGTACGGCCCGGATCCTGACGGTTACCCGTGGAGCCGTGCGAACGGTGCGAGACCGAAACACCGTGCGTGGCGCGCAGACCGCCGAAGTTCCAGCGCTTCATGGCGCCGGCGAAGCCCTTACCGATGGTCTCGGCTTGGACATCGACCTTCTGGCCGGCGACGAAGTGATCGGCCGAGAACTCGGCGCCCACATCCATCATGGCGTCCGCATCGATGCGGAACTCGGTGACATAGGCCTTCGGTTCCACTTCCAGCTTCGCGAAAGCTTCGCGTTGAGCCTTGTTGGTGTTCTTGGCCTTCTTGGTGCCAGCGCCCAGCTGGAGAGCGACGTAGCCGTCACGCTCCTGGGTACGTTGGCCGACGACTTGGCAGCCGTCGAGCTGAAGCACAGTGACCGGTACGTGCGCGCCGTCATCGGCGAACACGCGGGTCATGCCCAGCTTCTTGGCGATCACGCCCGTGCGCATCGGATCCCGCCTCTTTCTTCGATTAAATCTTGATCTCGACGTCCACGCCGGCGGACAGGTCGAGCTTCATGAGCGCGTCCACGGTCTGCGGGGTGGGGTCGACGATGTCGAGCACGCGCTTGTGCGTGCGGATTTCAAACTGCTCGCGCGACTTCTTATCGACGTGCGGAGAGCGGTTCACGGTGAACTTTTCGATCAGGGTCGGCAGCGGGATCGGACCACGAACGGTCGCGCCCGTGCGCTTGGCGGTGTTGACGATCTCGCGCGTCGAAAAGTCGAGGACGCGGTGATCGAAGGCCTTGAGCCTGATGCGGATGCTTTGATCCATATCGGTAGCTATTCCCAAGCAGGCGAACCTGCGTCCCTGTGAACCATTTCAAAGACCGGAGGTCTTCAGGCCAAAAAGCCTTCAGAGTACGCACGTCCGCAAAAACGATCGGCCCACGCAGTCGCCCGCGGAGGCCGTTGATGTCCCAAGGAGCTGCAAAGAACAGGTACTCAGGTCGTTCCTGCGAACCGCGTCTGCAACCCACCCGAGGGCTTCGTTGCACAGCCGGTCCAACAAGAGTGGGCGCTTATGCCGATTGAGTCCCGATCCGTCAAGCGGCGAAACTGTGTCGGCGCGGGGTTTTCCCCCTATTCGACCAGACGGCCTCCGGCGGCGTTCCAGCGCGGCGGAACAGCGGGACGATCACGGCCTGCCGAACCTGTCCCGACCCGCGCCGCGACCCTTTCCGCCTTGCAGCCGATCCCGCCGTTGGAGGGTCCTCGCCCTCCCCTATATATTAGAGTGATCCGATGCGCGCCCCGCCGCGGCGGAACCTGATCGCCTCGCGCCGACAGAATCGGCGGTCCGCCCGACCGTCTCCATTGAGGCGCCCCACCGAAAACCGCCGGCTTCCGACGCCGGGACGAAACCGCCGCATTCGTGCCACAATGCGTGGCCGTGCCGCCACAGGGTTCGTACGCCATTGGTTTGTGACGCGTTTGTAATGGCAAAGCTCTTTCCCGCGCTGGTAGCCGTGCCGCTCCGCAGCGCGACTCCCCGCAGCTGCCAGCAACCTGTAGGCATCATGAAGACCCTCTTCCTCGCTACGGCCGCCGTCGCGGCCTTCGCCGCCGCCCCCGCCCTGGCTCAAACCGCTCCGACCGGCTCGATCGGCGCCACCTGGAACCAGGTCGAAGCCGACGACTTTGAAGCCGACGGCTACGCCATCGACGGCGTCGTCGCCGGCCCGGTCAAGGGCGACTGGACCGTCACCTTCGGCGCCAAGATGGCGTGGGACGACGGCACGATCGACGACAACAAGACCTTCTCGGGTCAGCTGCACCTGACGCGTGAGTTCAACGGCCTGCGCGCCGGCGGCTTCATCGCCGCCTCCGACGCCGCTCCGGGCGCCAGCCTGCTGAGCGCCGGCGCCGAAGTGCAGAAGTACTTCGACAAGGCCACCCTGACCGGCGCCGTCAGCTACGGCACGATCAACGACCTGGACGCCGACCTGTGGTCGGTGGGCGTCGACGGCGGCTACTACGTCCTGCCGAACCTGCGCCTGAACGCCAACGCCGCCTACAGCAAGATCGACGTCTCGGGCACCGACCTGGACGCCTACAGCTACGGCGCCGCGGCCGAGTACCAGATCAACGGCAGCCCGATGAGCGTCTTCGCTTCGTGGGACCGCACCACCCTGGATGACGTCGACCTGGACGTCGACACCCTGTCGCTGGGCGTGCGCTTCAACTTCGGCGGCGACCTGCAGCAGCGCGAACGCGCCGGCGCCAACCTGACCCGTTCGGTCGGCGGCGCCGCGGGCATCTTCGCCCTGGGCCTCTAAGCCCTGCTGAAGACCTGAAAGACCGGGGCCCCGGCGGAGCGATCCGCCGGGGTCCTTTTCAATTCCGTGGTTGCCCTAAGTCGGCGAGTTCGCGGCGCTTCCGCGGCCTTCGGCCCCAGTCCAGACACAGCGGCGCCACAATGCGTTGCCCATCGGCCACATGGCCCAAAGTGCTGTTTTTGTGACCCTTTTGTAATAGCTCCGCCACGCAGACGGCTGTTAGCAACGCCGCCGTGGCGCCCTCCCCCCGGCGCCGCCCAATAAGGAAATCAAAAAATGAAAAAGTCTCTCGTGCTGGCTTCGGCCGTCGCCGCCACCCTGGTCGCCGCTCCGGCCTTCGCCCAGTCGGGCCCGGTGGGTTCGGTCGGCGTCTCCTACTCGAACAGCTCGGTCGATTTCGGTTCGACCGACGCCGACACCGACAGCTACGCCATTGACGGCGTGGTCGCCGTTGACGCCTTCGCCGGCTGGACCGCCACCTTCGCCGGTTCGGTCGCCCATAACGACGACGCCAACGACACCGGCGTCGCCGGCACGGCTCACCTGACCCGCCTGTCCGGTTCGGACCTGCGCTTCGGCGGCTTCGTCGGCGCGGCCGACGCCGGTGACGAAACCGCCTGGACGTTCGGCGGCGAAGTCCAGAAGTACCTGGCCAACGCCACCCTGACCGGCTCGGTCGCCTACACCACCGCCGACGACATCGACGTCGACGCCTGGACCGTGGCCGGCGACGCCGCCTTCTACGTCACCCCGAACCTGCGCCTGAACGCGGGCCTGGGCTATTCGAAGGTGGACATCGTCGGCACCGACGCCGACCTGTGGACCTACGGCGTGGGCGCCGAGTACGAGATCTCGAACACCCCGTTCTCGGTCGCGGCCGGCTTCAACCGCGGTGACATCGAAGACGTCACCATCGACACCTGGACCATCGGCCTGCGCTACAGCTTCGGCGGCGGTCTCCAGGCTCGCGACCGCGCTGGCGCCGCCCTGCCGGGCGCCGGCGTCGCCGGCCTGCTGGGCGCCCTCTAAGGCTCCCTAGTCGATATCGCGTAAGCGAAGGCCCCGGCGGAGCGATCCGCCGGGGCCTTTTGCTGTCCGGGATCCCCTGCCCGACTGAACGGCGGGCGGGAAAAAGGCCCGGGGGGTTCCACATCCCCGGGCCCTTCCCGTTACGGCGACTGCAGGATCAGTTGCCGATTCTCACATCCCCTCCGCCCATGATCGAGCGGCTGATCGAGCCGGTGGCGCGGGCGATGGTGACGTCGCCGCCGCCGACGATGGAGACTTCGACGTCCCCGGCGACACCGCCGAAGTTCACGTCGCCCGAGCCGGCGATGCTGATCTCGACATTCGGAGAGGTCCCGTTGCGGACGTCCACGTCGCCGGAGCCGCCGATGGCGACCTCCAGGGGACCGTCGAGGCGCGAGACCGTCACGTCGCCCGAACCGCCGATCGAGACGTCCAGGTCCCGGGTGGCGCCGGCCGTGACCGAGCCCGAGCCGCCGATCGCCACTTCCAGCGAGGACGAGGTCCCGGCGCGGATATCGCCCGAACCGCCGATGCTCAGCGACATCGAGCCGTCGACGTTGGCCACATCCCAGCGGCCGCAGCCGCCGTGACCCAGCTCCAGCGAGCGGGCGCCCCGGCCGACCGAGCCGTAGATGGCGCCGCTGGCGTTCACGTTGACGTCGCGAGGCGTGCGGATGACGATCAGCGGGGCGTCGGCGACGTTCACGCGGCCGACGCCGCGGACCTCGGCCCAGGCGCCTTCGCCGGCGCGGCCGCCGTTGGGGCCGTTATTGCAGTTGTTGATGCCGTCGTTGTCGCCGTTGAACAGGCCGCCGCGGCGGCGCAGGCCGCCGTTGACGCGGATTTCGTCGCCGACGCGGGTCACTTCGACGCGCGGCAGGCGGGACGAGCCCTGTTCGACCTCGACGGCCACGTCGGCGCGGTCCTCGACGACCACGGCCACCCGGGCCACGGCGTAGCGGATCTCGACGTTCGGCTCCTTGGCGAAGGCGGGCCCGGCCACGGCGGCGAGGGCGACGGCCGATACGGCGGTGGCGATTGCGAGTTTCATGGTGGACCTCCCTGTCCTGAATGTGAGGAAAGGGTGCGTCCGCCCGGGGCCGAAGTCACTTTAAAACGAGGTCATGACCCCGTTGTAAGAATGCCCGCCGGAAGGCCCGCCCCGCCTGAGGCGGACAGCCTTCCCTGTCTGGAAATTCAGACGCGCAGGGCGCCCGCGCCGTCGGCGACGCCGACCTCCGGCTCGAAATCCCGCTCGAAATGCTCCAGTCGGCTCTTCAGCGCGCCGGTCCGTTTCAGCGCCAGCGAGGCGGCCCAGCGCGCCGCCAGCTCCGGCGTCGCCATCCGGTCGGTCATGCGCGGCCGCGCGCCCCGGCTGCGCAGCACGGCGTTGGTGTACAGCGCCCCGTTGCGGAACCGCGACGGCCAGGTCTGGAAGTCCATCGACAGGGAGACGCAGAACCGGTCCAGGTTCTCCACCCGGTGCGGCGCGTAGATCGGCCAGGTCAGGGCCTGCCCCGGCTCCAGGTCCATCACCTGCGCGTCCTGTTCGAACGCCAGGGTGTAGGGCAGTTCCTCGGTCGTCTGGCGCGCGACCACCTGCTCCATGTTCTTCTCGGGCAGGTGCTGCTCGTCGCCGGGATAGACGTAGACCCGCTTGCGCCCGCGCATGTGGAACAGGACCACGCCCGCCGGATCGAAATGATAGGGCACCCGCGCCTTGGGCGAGGACAGGATCAGCTGTCCGGCGTTCTTCACCGCCCGCATCCCCGGATAGGCGCCCTGAACCTTGCCGAACTCGGTCAGGGCGGCGGCCCACAGCTCCGGCCAGCCGGTCTCGACCTCGCGCATGTTGACCCACAGCCGGCCCTGCTGGATCGCGGCCAGCAGCTCGGCGCCGTCCAGACGACCGCGCGCGCCGGTGCGCAGGCTGACCTGCCCATCGTCGTCGTAGTCGTACAGGTTGATGTCGAACAGCTCGGCCGGATAGCGGTCCAGGATGGCCGCCAGCGACTCGTCGGTGGCGAAACCCTGCTCCACCAGCGTGTGCGGATGGACCTGGGCCTGATGGATCGGGCCGGAATAGCGGGTGCGGGTTTCGGTCATGGAGTGTCTCAGGCCGGAACGCGGTTGGTGGAAGACGCACGGGCCTTTGCAAGGGCGGCGCCCGCCGCCTGCATCGCGCCCTTGAAGCGGTTGGCCGAGGTGGTTTCGCAGGCTTCGATCGCGGCCCAGCGGCGGCGCACGCTGGCGCGCAGCTTCTCGCCGCGCCCCTCGCCCGCCAGATCCAGCGCCCTGACCGCCGCCTGGCTGACCGTCGCGCCGAGACCGGGCTTCAGGACCATCGCCTCGCGGACGACGTGCGCCCCGTTGCAGAAGTATTTCTTGTAGTGCTCGCCCTCGAACCCGAAGTCGAAGGTGCGGTAACCCAGCGCGGCGGCCAGCCGCATGGTGTCCATGCTCAGCAGGATGCCGGGCGAGCAGCGCGCCAGCGAGGGCTCATAGCCGGGGAACCAGAAATGATACTGGTCGCCCGCGTGCAGCGAGAATTCGATCGCCGTCAGCCGGTCGCCGGCCCACAGCCCCGCCATCGAGGCGCCGAAGCCGTTCTCGCCCTCGGTCTGCAGCAGGGCGTGCAGCAGGTCGGCGGTCCAACCGCAGGCGAAGATGTCGTGCCGGTTGGTGCGCCTGTACTGATCCCGCTTCAGGTCGATCAGCCAGTCCAGCAGCTTGGGATCGTGCAGGCCGCGCTCGACCCGCAGCGGGCCCAGTTCGGCCTCCATGCTGCGGCGGGCGCGTTCCTTGTCCTTGAAGAATTTGCCGAAGGTCGCACGCCGCTCGGCGTACCAGCCGTCATAGCCGTCGTCGCCCAGTTCGACCTGCACCGTCCGCCGGTCCTCGCCCAGCGGGGTGTCGCCGACCCAGGCGGTGACGTTCAGGCGGGCCCCGCCCAGCAGGACCGAGACCTCTTCCAGCGTCGGGCCCTCGCCCAGGCGGGCGATGACCCCGTGATAGTCGTTCATCGGCGCGGCCAGCGGCTGGATCGCCGATCCGCGGCGCTGGTGGGGGAAGAAGCCGGCGATCTCGCCGTCCCGCGAGAAGACAGCCACCGCCGCGTACGGGCTGACCTGTCCGGCCACGCGGGTGAAGCTGGGCCGGAAATAGGGACTGTTCAGCGCCGGGTTGGCCTCCAGGAAGGCGCGCCACGCCGCCCACTCGGCCTCGCCCAGTTCGCTCGCCTTGAGGATGTCGACCTTGAACCCGGTCATAGCCGTCCTTCCGCCCCCCGGACCGTCGTTTCCGGGCCGTTGCAGCAGACGTCATGCCACGGCGCCCGTTTCGGCCCGGTGAGCGTTCATCGTTAATGAATCCTGCCCGCGGGAGCCCCCCGCGCGTCATTGACGTTGACCTTGTCCCATCCTCAGGAGAGCCTCATGGCCGATCCCAAGCGCCCGCCCAGCCGCGAAACCGAGAACGAAAACCAGCGCCCCGACCGCGACGGCCAGCCCCCGCGTCCCGCCACCGAACCGGCGGGCTCGGGAGACTCGTCAAACTCGGGCGAAACCGCCACCGACCCCGCCACCGGAAAGCCCAATCCTTGAAGACAGCCGTCCTTCTGTCCGCCTTCGCTCTCGCCGTCCCTACGACCGCCCTCGCCCAGCGAGCGCCCTCGCCTGTTCCCGCCCCAGCCATCGCGGTCTGCCCGCTGGAGACCGGCTTCGTCGCCGACAACGGCGGCCTGACGCGCAGCCGGGCCGCGGTCCGTGCCGGCCGCCTGACCATTCTCGCGGTCGGCTCGTCCTCCATCGAGGGCGTCGGCGCCAGCCGCCGCGAACTCGGCTTCGCCCCCCTGCTGGAACGCGGGCTGGAGCGGCGCATGCCCGGCGTGGACGTGACGGTGATCAACCGGGGCATCGGCGGCGAGACGGCCCGGGAGACGGCCAACCGGCTGGAGCGCGAACTGGCCGCCGGCCGCGTCGACCTGGTCATCTGGCAGTTGGGCACCAACGACGTGCTGCGCGACCGGATGGTCGACGATGTCTTCGCCGACTTCCACCGGGGCGAGGCGGTGCTGCGGGCCGCCGATGTCGATGTGCTGCTGATCGACCCGCAGCGCCTGCCGGAGGACACCCGCAACATGTCGTTCCGGGGCCGCAATCCGGCGCTCGGCGAGATGGCCCGCCGGATCACCGAGGAGGGCCGCAAGGGCGGCTACGCCGTGCTCCGCCGCTTCGACGCCATGGCCGGCTGGTCCGGACTGGAGCGCGGCGGCGTCGGTCCGGACGACCTGCACCTCAATGACGCCGGCTACGCCTGCTGGGCCGAGGTGACCGCGGAAGGCCTGGCGCCCCGGTTGCTCTGACCCGGCGACCGGCGTTCGGGAACAAGCCCCGCCGGGGCGGGTTGGCTTCAGACCTGCAACGTACCGGAACCGCATGTCCTTTCGCCTGATCCTCGCCTCGACCAGCCTGCTCGCCCTCGCCGCCTGCGGCCAGCCCGACCGTCCCGCCGACGCCCCAGCGGCGGCCCAGGCGGGCGCGCCCGTCCTCACCGCGAACCAGATCGACGAGGCCCGGATCACGACGCCCGTGGTCGCCGCTCCGCCGGCCCAGGCGCCCGCGCCCGGCGCCGTGGTTCCGCCCGATCCGGCCCTGGTGCGGCTGCAGGTCCTGCTGGACCGCTCGACCTTCTCTCCCGGCGTCATCGACGGTCTGGCGGGCTCCAACCTGCGCCAGGCGGTGGCGGCCTACCGCAAGGCTGCCGGAATGCAGGGCGACGCCATCGACGCCGAACTGATGGCGAACCTGACCCAGGCGGACGGCGCCCCGGCCATGACCACCTACACCCTCAGCGCCGCCGACGCGGCCGGGCCCTTCAGCCCGCCACCCGGCGAACTGGCCGAACAGGCGGCCAGGGGTGTTCACTATTCCAGCCCGCTGGAGCGGCTCGCCGAGCATTTCCATATTTCCGAGACCCTGCTGCAGGGCCTGAACCCGGGCATCGACTTCCGCCGGGCGGGCCAGCGCATCATCGTGCCCGCCATCGGCGCCGCGCCCCTGCCCGCCGAAGTGGATCACATCGTGGTCGACAAGGCCGAGGGTTCGGTGAGGGCCTTCGCCGCCGACGGCCGCCTGCTGGCCTTCTATCCCGCCACCATCGGCAGCGGCGACAATCCGACCCCCAGCGGCACGGTCCGGGTCAACGGCGTCGCCCGTAACCCGGACTACACCTACGACCCGGCCAAGCTCAGCTACGGCCCCGGCGACCGCAAGATCGTCGTCCCCGCCGGACCCAACAATCCGGTCGGCGTGGTCTGGATCGACCTGAACAAGCCCAGCTACGGCATCCACGGCACGCCGGATCCGGAGAAGATCGGCAAGACGGCCTCGCACGGCTGCGTCCGCCTGACCAACTGGGACGCCTGGCAGCTGGCGGCGGCGGTGAAGCCGGGGGTCGAGGTGCGGTTCGTCTAGGCCGGAGAAAGATGTCCGTGCCTCGCCACGACGCGGCGGCAGAGGGCGACAAAGTCCGCAAGGCTCATGTCGTGCTTGCTGTCATTGGTGCGCCAGCCGCAGATGACGAAGTCATAGCCGTCGCCGTCACCGCTGACGTGATCGACTGAGGGAAGCAGCGCAAACCCGGCCTTGTAGGCGGACCGCCCCGCCTTTGAAGCCGCATTGTCATAGGTGCTTATCTGAGCCCAGTTCAGGGGCTCGCCCGTATAGTGATCCAGTCCGCCCGACGCCACGACCGCGGCATGGATGGCCGTCTTGTAGGCGCTGACGGTGACGGGCCAGGTCACGCGCTTGCGGTCCCGGATCACGTGGGCCTGGGCCTTGCGGTGGAGCCAGCGGACGTACTGCTCTCGCGTCACGACGCCGCTCAGGAAATCAGGAAGCGAATACAGCACCGGCATCGGATCATCCTTCGGAAGCGCAAAAGAAAAGCCCCGCCGGATCGCTCCGGCGGGGCTCTTCAACTCAGATCGTCAGACCGTCGATTACTCGATGATCTTGGCGACGACGCCGGCGCCGACGGTGCGGCCGCCTTC